>Ga0247817_10000209_pt1 | contig 37908 bp, 37 predicted proteins | sample UWRJL212509R1_FD_178010 | JGI IMG/M metagenome (GOLD analysis project Ga0247817, IMG submission 178010) | Plant litter microbial communities from Arlington Agricultural Research Station in Wisconsin, United States - UWRJ-L212-509R-1 | ecosystem: Environmental > Terrestrial > Plant litter >...
CCTCGCGGCGCGTGGTCGCAACCGCCTCTCGGGAACTTTTCGTGCAGCGGTCTTCGGCGCCAACGACGGTCTCGTCTCGAACCTCGCGCTTGTGCTCGGAGTGGGGGCAACGGGAATTCCGACGCCGCTCATTCTGGCGACCGGGCTCGCGGGGCTCCTGGCCGGCGCTCTCTCGATGGGTGCTGGGGAGTTCGTCTCGGTGCGGTCGCAGCGCGAGCTGCTCGCGGCGTCAGACCCCGATCCGGATGCCGACGACGCCCTGCCGCACCTCGACGTCAACGCGAATGAACTCGCGCTCGTCTATCGCGCCCGCGGCATGACCGAGGCCGAGGCGGCGGAGCACGCGGCAGAGATCTTGCGCGACCTCTCGGTCGAGCGTCCGGCGGTTGTCGCGCGCGAACACGAAGAGATCGGGTCTGCTCTCGGGGCAGCCGTGTCGAGCTTCCTATTCTTTGCGTCGGGAGCAATCATTCCGGTACTCCCTTACATCTTCGGCGCTACGGGTCTCGTCGCAATCATCATCGCCGCGGCTCTCGTCGGAATCGCGCTTCTCTGCACGGGTGCCGTTGTCGGCCTGCTCTCCGGAGGCCCGCCGCTATCGCGCGCCCTCCGTCAGCTCGCGATCGGCTTCGGCGCCGCCGGTGCGACCTACCTGTTGGGCCTGGCCTTCGGCACTGTAGTGGGTTGAGCGCTTTTCGTTGGTTGAGTAGGCGCGCCAGCGCCGTATCGAAACCCACTTCTTGTTGGTTGAGTAAGTCGCTCAGCAAATTCTTCGTTGGTTGAGTAGGTCGCTCAGCGACCGTATCGAAACCCCTCGCTCGCACTCATGGTTTCGATACACTCGCTGGCGCTCGCACTCAACCAGCGAGTTTTCTAAGCAGCTCAGCCTAGGAAGTAGTTCCACACTGTCGCGACGACCGCGATGCCCGCGAGCGAGATGCCCGTCGTGGCTGCCACCCAGGGCTTGCCGAACCGCTTCACGTTGATAAGAGCAATCGCGGCGAAGGTGGCTGTTGTCAGGGTGAGGGCGAGTCCAAACGGCGAAGCGCCGCGCTCGTTGACGGCGATAATTACCGCGAGCACACCGATCCACACCGAAGTGACGCCGAAGCCGTTCTTGTCGCGCACGATTCGTTCGTCGGCGAATGGCGGGGGATAGTCGACCTGATCAGACACAGGGGGCGCGCCAGCGGGCGGACCGTACGGCGTGCGCCCCGGCTCGACGGGCGAATCGGGCGTGTTGCTCACGGGGGTTACCTGGCCAGAGCCCAGAACGCGGTTGCGAGTACAGCGAGCGCTGCGAGTGAGGTTCCAACTGTGGCCGCGACCTGGGGCTTGCCAAGACGATTGACGTTGACCAGCGCGAGCACGCCGAACACCGCGGCAAGCAGAGTGAGCAGCACGCCGAACACGGAGAATCCGCGCGCGGTGGCGGCAAAGAGCAGGGCGAACGAGCCGATCCATACCGAGGCAACGCCAAAACCGTTCTTCGCTCGACTTGGCTTCTGCGGAGCGACCGCGTAGGGATCCGGCCGTGGCATCTCGGTCGCTGCTGCGGGCGGCGGGAATGACGGGGCGGGCGCGGAGGCGGCTGCCAGCACGGGTGCGGCCGCGGGCACCGCATCAGCGGGCGGGCCATAGGGCGTGGGGCCGGGCACGAATTGTGAATCTGGCGCGTCATCCATGCCTGAAGTGTTGCACAGGCGCGGGCGGCATTCAGCCCTGCTCTCTCACGCGGTCTACTCGTTTACGTTCGGCTAAGCCCGGTAGGCTCGAAATCTGATCTACCGGGAGGCAACGATGCAGATTCACGAGGTGCGAGTTCACCGCAGTGACGAGAACCTGGCGAGGGAGGGGCAGCTCGCGTGGAAGATCGCGCAGGTCGCCTCTGAGCAGGTTGAGGTGACGCCCGAGGTCACCGACATGGTGATCAACCGCATCATCGATAACGCAGCTGTTGCGACGGCCTCGCTCACGCGGGCCCCTGTTGTCGCGGCGCGAGCCCAGGCCGAGGCTCATGCCTACTCTCCCGGAGCTACCGTCTTCGGCGCCGCGGGTCGTTTCAGCCCGGAGTGGGCCGCATGGGCCAACGGCGTTGCGGTTCGTGAGCTCGATTACCACGACACGTTCCTCGCCGCCGAGTACTCCCACCCCGGCGACAACATCCCGCCGATCCTCGCGGTTGCGCAGCACGCCGGACGCTCGGGTGCCGACCTCCTTCGCGGAATCGTGACCGGTTACGAGATCCAGATGGACCTCGTGCGCGCCATCAGCCTGCACAAGCACAAGATCGACCACGTCGCGCACCTCGGCCCGTCGGCCGCTGCGGGAATCGGAACTCTTCTCGGCCTCGACACCGAGACCATTTTTCAGGCCGTTGGCCAGGCGCTGCACACGACCACCGCCACGCGGCAGTCGCGCAAGGGCGAGATCTCGACCTGGAAAGCGCACGCCCCGGCCTTCGCGGGCAAGATGGCCGTCGAAGCAATCGACCGCGCCATTCGTGGACAAACCAGCCCCACTCCCATCTATGAGGGAGAAGACGGCGTCATCGCCTGGCTGCTCGATGGGCCGACGGCCGCGTACGAGGTTCCATTGCCCGAAGCGGGGGAGCCGCGTCGCGCGATTCTCGACAGCTACACAAAGGAGCACTCGGCCGAGTACCAGGCGCAGGCGTGGATCGACCTTGCCCGAGCACTCGGCAGACAGCATCCACACCTGCGTGACCCAGCAAATGTCGCGCGGGTTGTGCTGCACACGAGCCACCACACGCACTACGTGATCGGCTCTGGCGCCAATGACCCGCAGAAATACGACCCGACCGCGTCGCGCGAGACGCTCGACCACTCGATTCCGTACATCTTCACCGTTGCGCTGCAAGACGGTTCGTGGCACCACGAGTCGTCGTACGCCCCGTCGCGCGCCGGTCGCCCAGACACCGTCGAGTTGTGGAACAAGGTCACAACGGCGGAAGACGCCGAATGGACTCGCCGCTATCACTCGACCGACCCGGAAGAGAAGGCCTTCGGCGGCCGCGTCGAGATCGAGCTCACCGACGGCACCCGCATCGTCGACGAGATCGCCGTCGCCGACGCGCACCCGCTGGGCGCTCGGCCCTTCGCGCGCGAGGACTACATTCACAAGTTCCGCTCGCTGTCTGAGGGTGTGCTCGAGCACAGCGAGATCGAGCGTTTTCTCGAGCTCGTGCAGCGGCTTCCTGCGCTGTCGCCGATCGAGGTCGGCGGGCTTACCGTCGCGCCGTTCGGCCAGCTGCCCGCCGGCCCGAAGGGACTCTTCTAAATGCTCTACTCGAAAGTCACCCCCGCCGAGAAACGCGCAGGCCTCCGGAACGCCCTCGCCAGCGGCGAACTGCTGCGCTTTCCCGGAGCCTTCAACCCGCTCTCGGCGAAGCTCATCGCCGACAAGGGCTTCGAGGGCGTCTACATCTCGGGTGCCGTCATCTCGGCCGACCTCGGCCTTCCCGACATCGGACTCACAACTCTCACCGAGGTCGCGGCCCGCGCGCAGCAGATCTCGCGCCTGACCGACCTGCCGTCGCTCGTCGACGCCGACACCGGATTCGGCGAGCCCATGAACGTCGCCCGCACGGTGCAGGCGCTCGAAGACGCGGGAGTCGCCGGGCTCCACATCGAAGACCAGGTCAACCCGAAGCGCTGCGGACACCTCGACGGCAAATCGGTCGTCGACTCTGACACCGCGATCAAGCGCATCCGCGCGGCGGCAGACGCGCGCCGCGACAGCAACCTGCTGATCATGGCTCGCACCGACATCCGAGGCATTGACGGCTTGAATGCCGCGATCACGCGAGCCAAGCAGCTGGTGGATGCCGGCGCTGACGCGATCTTCCCCGAGGCGATGGCCAACCTCGAAGAGTTCGCGGCAATTCGCGCGGCAGTCGATGTGCCGATCCTCGCCAACATGACCGAGTTCGGCAAGAGCGACCTGTTCACAACGCAGCAGCTTGCTGACGTTGGGGTGAACATCGTCATTTACCCCGTGTCGCTTCTGCGCCTCGCGATGGGTGCGGCCGAGTCTGGTCTCGACACCCTCGTCGCCGAAGGAACCCTCAAGCCAACAGTGCCGACAATGCAAACGCGTGCTCGGCTCTACGAACTTCTCGATTACGAGTCGTACAACACGTTCGACTCAGGCGTTTTCAACTTTCAGGTACCGGGCACCTCGCCGGTTGAGTAGCGAGCGCCCGCGCGTGTATCGAGACCGGGTTTCGATACACGCGCGAAGCGCATACTCAACCTGCTACGCAGTTTCGATACGGCCGCGGGCGGCCTACTCAACCAGCGAAGAGTAAGAAGGAGAATCACATGACCGACATTCACAAGGGCCTCGCCGGCGTCGTCGTTGACACCACGGCGGTCTCCAAGGTCAATCCAGAAACCAACTCGCTGCTCTACCGCGGCTACCCGGTGCAGGAACTCGCCGCGAAGTGTTCGTTCGAAGAGGTCGCGTACCTGCTCTGGCATGGTGAGCTGCCCAGTCCTGAGCAGCTTGCAGAGTTCGAGACGGTCGAACGTTCGATGCGCTCGCTCGACCCGATCGTGAAGCGCGTCATCGACGACCTGCCCGAGACGGCCCATCCGATGGACGTCATTCGCACCGCAGTGAGTGTCATCGGCGCCTCAGACTCTTCGCTCAACGAGATCGACGCTTTTGGCGACCCAGAGCTCAACCTCGGTCGGTCGATGTTGCTGTTCGCGCAGCTTCCGGCGATGGTCGCGTACACACAGCGCCTCCGTCGTGGACTCGACCTCGTCGAACCCCGCGACGATCTCAGCTACTCCGCCAACTTCTTGCACATGACGTTTGGTGAGGTTCCCGACCTTGTTGTCGTCTCGGCTTTCGACGTCTCGATGATTCTTTATGCCGAGCACTCGTTCAACGCGTCGACCTTTACTGCTCGTGTCGTGACATCCACCCTGTCTGATTTGTATTCGGCGGTCACCGCTGCGATCGGCGCGCTCAAAGGTCCCCTGCACGGCGGGGCTAACGAGGCAGTTATGCACATCTTTGACGAGATCGGCTCCGCCTCGGCTGTCGATGCCTGGTTGGATGACGCGCTCGAAGCCAAGAAGAAGATCATGGGTTTCGGCCACCGTGTCTACAAGAATGGCGACTCACGTGTTCCCACGATGCGGGCCGCGCTCGACACCCTCATCACGGAGTTCGACCGCCCCGACCTCATCGAGCTCTACGACGCGCTCGAGGCCGGAATGGGTTCGCGCAAGAACATCAAGCCGAACCTCGACTACCCGAGCGGACCGGCGTACAACCTAATCGGCTTCGACACCGACCTGTTCACGCCGCTCTTCGTCGCCGCGCGCATCACCGGCTGGACCGCGCACATCATGGAGCAGCTCGCGGCCAACTCGCTCATCCGCCCGCTCTCGGAGTACGTCGGCCCGGAGGAGCGGCACGTTCCGTAGTTCTCAGAGTGCGCAAATTGTGGTTTACGCCCGCCGAAACCACAGATTGCGCACTCTCACGCTCTGATGGGTGACTTGCCGAAGTAGCCCGTCAGAATCAGCACGAGGGCGCCGCCCGCGAGCACACCGTCGACGAGGCCCGCGGGCAGCATAAAGATCATGAGCGCCATCGTCACAACCGCAGTTGATGAGTGAGAGCGCGAGGCCCCACATGCGATTCTTGAGCAGTCCGATTGCCCCGATGATTCGCACGACCCCGAAAACACCGCTCATTGCCATCATGAGGTACAGGTTGTCTTGCAGGTACGGCACGATGAACGAGAAGTATTCGCTCACGGTCTCCCGCTCAGTGCCGAGCACAAGCAGTGGGATGAGCGCGAGGAACGCGCCGAGCTCCATCAGCCCGCCGTGGATGATCATCAACACTGCGGCAACGCGGAAGTTCCTCATGCGTCAGAGGTTAGTGCCCGGTAGCTCTTCCAGCTCACGGTGAGGTGCCCGATCGCCAGCACGGCCGCCGCCGCAGCGAGGTTCAGCGATGACGACCAGGCGGCGGCGAAAGTGAATGCGAGCACCGGGAAGACAGCCATCGGTATGGGGATTGCTCCGAACGGAGCGAAGAGCGCGCGGGCGTCGCGGCTCGCGAGGTAGCGCGACCAGAGTCCCCAATAGAGGGCGATGCTTGCGCCGACGAGAACGCCCCAGATCGGCCGCGAAAACTCGCCGGGGGCGAAGATGAGAAGCACGAGGCATCCAAGCTGCCCTGATCGTTCGAGTGCGACGAACACGAACCCGACCTTCGGCTGCGGCAGGTCGGTGCGCGGCGGAAAGACCGCGAGCAGCAGGTTGGGCAGCAGGATCGCGGCCGCGATGAGGGTGCCGAGAAGCCAGGACTGCATGGTTCATTGTCGCCCGCCGTGCAGAACTCCTGCTATTTGTGCCCGGCGCAGAAAGTGAGCCCCGTGTTTTGCTGAAAAACGCGGCGCACATCGAGACGTTTTGCAGGAGTTCTGCACACCCCTAGCGCGTCAGCCGTCGAAGACGGAGTCTTCGGCGAAGGCCGCGTCGCTAGGCATTTTCTCCAACAGCTCTTTGGCGCATTCTTCATCGTCGAGCAGCAGCGGATCGGGGTCGGCGGCAGCAGCCACATGCACGCGAAAGCATGTGTAGACCTGGCTCGGTCCGTTGTACTCGGTGCCGTCATCTGCGGCGACGTTCGGTCGCGGGCCTGACGAAATGAAGACGGAAAACTCGGCCGAGCCGCTGAAGTACGTGACGTTGTAGATGACGACCGCGCCGTCGTCGACGGCGAGAGTCCTGGCATCCGTCACGCCATCCCAGTAGGCGCCGCCGAGTGATATGACGTATGCCTCAGGGTCGATTGCAGAGTTGTCGTAAATCGCGCCCCACCACGGGTCTTCGAGCGCAGCGACCTGACGCCACAGGTACCCGTCGATGTCCGGGTCCATGCCTCGATACTCGGTGCGGCAACCAGCGAGCAACGCGACAATCGCGAGCATGCTGCCCATTCGAAGTACCCGAGTCACGTTCACGCTTCGACTCTGACAGGCCGGTGCGGCGAAAGAGTCAGTCTGCAGAGTGATCTCGTCGAGTTGAACTCGCGCGGTGCTTGAGCGCATGTGGTGCGATGAAGGTCTCTGCCTCGAACGGCTCGCCCTCGAGACGCGAAACAACTCGATCGAGCGCCGTGCGCGCTAGCCAGCGCTTGTCCGGGCTGATTGTCGAGAGCGTCGGTATCGAGTAACTTGCTTCTTCGTTGTCATCGAAACCGATGAGCAGCACGTCTTCGGGCACGCGTACGCCATGGTCTGCCAGCGCTCGCAACGCGCCGTGGGCGAGTGGATCCGAGAACGCGAAGATTGCATCGAAGGCCACACCGCGGTTGAGGAGGTCGCTTACGGCAGCGGCGCCGTCCGCGCGACGGAAACCGGTGACTTGCGGTGCGAGATCCTGGTCGATTGTTATGCCGGCGTGGATGTGGGCCGCGCGCCACCCAGAGAGCCTCAGGTCGCTTGTGCCGTAGTGCTCTCGAGACAACCGGCCGATTGCCGCGATGCGTCGCGCCCCCTGCGCGAGAAGGTGCTCGACGGCGAGTTGAGCTGCGGCTTCGTTGTCAATCATCACCTTGTCGAAGCCCGGGTATTCAACCTCGCCGAGCATCACCACCGGCGCACCGTGCGCGAGAAGGGTTATGTCATCCGGCCCGAGCGCGAGTGGGCTGAGTATCAGGGCGTCGAAGATTCCTCCTCGCGCAATGCGGGTCACGAGCGCCTTCTCGCGGTCTCGGTCACCGCTTGTCTGGTCGACGACGACTGTAAAGCCACGCGCGTGTCCTTCGTCGACGAAAGCCCGCGTGAGTTCGGCGAAATACGGGGTGTCCAGCTCGGGCAACATGAGCCCGATCATGCCGGAGCGCCCCATCTTGAGACTTCTCGCGAGTTCGCTGGGCCGGTAGCCGAGTCTGTGGATCGCGTCCATAACGCGCTCGCGTGTTTCCGGGGCAACGTGGGTGAATTCGTTGACGACATTCGAGACTGTGCGCACGGAAACGCCTGCCGCCTCCGCTACTTCGCGTCGAGTCGACATCTTCCCTCCCAAGTCTTTGACAGAACCATAGCGCTTCGCATGTTCGTAGCGCCTAGCTTCACAAAAACCGGCAAAGAATCGGTTGTTGCATCGAGGCAATTGTATGTCGTAGTCTGAGCGGGCACTAACCTTTGCATTGATGCAAAGTGTGATTGAGCAGTTTCATCGCAGAAATTGCTCCCCTTACAGAGAGGTAAGACACATGTCCCGCAAACACATAGTTCGCGTTACTGCCGCTGCGGCTGTCGCGATGATGGCAGGTGGCGCTCTCGCCGCTTGCTCCCCTGGATCCACCGACGGAGTCGTTGAGATCTCGTACGTCGTGCAGAGCGATGCAACGAGCGTCGCCGGAGCGGAGCGCGTCATCGACGCATTCAACTCAACGCACGAAGACATCCGCGTTGTTCTCAACTCGCAGCCAGCCGGCGGCGAGGGTGACAACCTCGTGAAGACGAAGCTCGCCACGGGCGAGATGGATGACATCTTCAACAACCCGACCGGTTCGTTGATGCACGCGCTCAACCCCGACGAGACGCTCGTCGATCTGTCTGGCGAAGACTGGATGCAGTACGTTACCAACGACTTCATCTCGACGGCCAGCACCGACAAGGGCGTGTATGGCGCACCTCAGGGCACATCGCTCGCCGGTGGAGTGCTCTACAACATCCCCTTGTACGAGGAGCTCGGTCTTGAAATTCCGACCAGCTGGGATGAGTTCATCGCCAACAACGAGGCGATCAAGGCCGCGAAGCCCGACGTGGCACCGGTACTTCAGGCCTTCGGCGACACGTGGACGAGCCAGCTGATCGTGCTCGCTTCTTATGCCGCTGTTCAGCAGGAGGACCCGACATGGGCCGAGAGCTACACGGCCAACGAAGCGAAGTTCGCCGACGAGCCTGCTCTCGAGGGATTCGAGCACCAGCAGGATCTGTTCGATAGGGGACTGCTCAACAAAGACTTCTCGACGATGACCAACGGCGAGGCGCAGACGGCGGTCGCGACGGGAACGGGTGCCCATTACCCCATGCTGACCAATGCAATCGGCGGTGTGCTGCAGAACACCCCCGACAACGTCGACGACGTCGGATACTTCGCAATGCCGGCCGATGACGCGCAGTACACCGCGGCAACAATCTGGCAGCCGAATGCTCTCTTCATCCCGAAGTCGACGACCGGGCCCGAGCTCGAAGCCGCCAAGACCTTCATCGGCTGGCTCATGACGAGCGAGGAAGCCTGCACGATCTCACAGGAGAGTGCCATTCCGTCCGGCCCCTACGTCATCTCGACGTGCGAGCTCGCCGGTGATGTGCCCCGCGTTGTCAAAGACGTGGAGCCCTACTTCGAGTCGGGTAAGACTGCCCCGGCCCTCGAGTTCCTGTCGCCCATCAAGGGACCGAACCTTGAGAACCTGACTGTCGAAGCCGGTTCTGGCATCAAGTCTGCCAAGGAAGCCGCGGCAGCCTACGACGAAGACGTCAAGAAGCAGGCGCAGCAGCTCGGTCTCGACGGCTGGTAAGTCGTCACCGAACGTGCCACTGAAATCCGGGGCCGGCGAGCAGTCGTCGGCCCCGGAACCCCAACGAAAGTGAACACAAAGTGACAATCCCACCCCTCGCGGTTACCCCGCGCGTTGGTCGGGCTCCCGGTAAGCGGCGCGGCCGCGGTGTGCCCAACTTTTATCCCTCCTGGTTCCTTATCCCCGCGGGCGTGCTCTTCCTCGTATTCTTTGCGATTCCGACATTCGCATCGTTCTATTTCAGCCTCACCCGGTGGACACTCTTCGATGTCGAGTTCATCGGTTTCGACAACTTCGTACAGTTCTTTGCCGAAGAGCAACTAGTCACAAGCTTCGTCAACACCTTCATCTACGGCGCGGTGACGAGCGTGGCGAAGGTTGTGTTTGGCATGGCGCTCGGGCTTCTCCTGAGCTCGCAGCTCGTCGGGCGTGGATACCTGCGCTCGGTGATCTTCTTTCCCGTACTCGTTTCAACAATTGGTATCGGGCTGACCTTCAAGGTACTTCTCGATCCATTCGATGGTGTTGTCAACGCCACTCTCTCGGTCTTAGGCATCGAGGGTCCTGGGTGGCTCATCGATCCTTCGATCGCCCTGCTCACGGTTGCTGCGATCGACGTGTGGAAGGGCATCGGAATCGCGACGCTCATTTATATCGCTGGCATTGTGGCCATACCCCAGGAGTACGTCGAGGCCGCACGCGTTGACGGTGCGGGTTCGTGGGCGATCTTCCGTTCGCTTACCTTTCCGCTTCTGTGGCCCGCGACAGGAACGGTCATCATCCTTTCGCTCATCGGCGGCCTGCGCTCGTTTGACCTCATCTGGGCGACGACGCGCGGAGGGCCGGGTTTTACGAGCGATGTAATCGGCTCCGTCATCTACAAGCAGTACCAGGCGGGCTTTTACGGGCTCTCGACAGCGGGCAACGTCGTTCTGTTTGTTGTTGTCTCGGCAATCATGATCCCCCTGTACATCTTCATCAACCGCCGGAGTGTTGAGTCGTGAAAGCTATAGCCGCACGCCGCTGGATAGTCGGCCTTCTCGCGATCGTCGTCTCGGCGATTGTCTTTCTCGTTCCGTTCGCGTTCATCATTCTGACCGCGGCGAAGAGCGCTCCCGAGGCGTCTCAGTTGCAGTTCAGCTGGCCGACAGAGTGGATGCTGTGGGAGAACATCGCAACAGTCCTGTCGACCAGAAACGGCCTTGTCATCCGTGCCTTCGTTAACTCGGCTGTGCTTACCGTGGTGAGCGTCGCGGTTACGGTGGTTCTCGCCGCAATGGTGGGTTACGTCGTCCAACGGCGACACTCGCGGTGGAACCAGGTGGTCAACGTCTTCATTCTCGCCGGGCTCATTGTTCCTCCTGCTGTCGTGCCGACCATCTGGGTGCTGCAGGGTCTCGGGCTGTTCAAAACGCTGCCGGGGCTCATCCTCATCGAAGCAACCTTCGGTTTGGCTTTCTGCATCCTGCTGTTCCGGGCGTTCGTTGCGACGATCCCTCGCGAGCTTGATGAGGCGGCAATGCTCGACGGAGCCGGGCCTATCCGCTTGTTCTTCCAGGTGATCCTTCCGCTGCTGCGACCGGTCGTTGTGACAGTGATCGTCATCCAGTCGGTGGCGGTGTTCAACGATTTTGCTGGCCCGCTCTACTTCCTCCCCGGTGATGACAACGCGACGGTGCAGCTCACTCTGTACAACTTCCAGAGCCAGTCGGTGAACCAGTACAACCTGCTCTTTGCCGACATCCTGCTGATCACGATCCCACCACTCGTGCTTTACATCTTCTTCAACCGTCAGATCGTCGCCGGCATGACCAGCGGCGCCGTCAAGGGCTGACCCACTTCCATCAGAAAGACGCGCATGACTTCTTCTATCCCCAGGCCCGAGCACCCTCGCCCGCAGCTTGTTCGCCCCGACTGGCTCTCGCTCAACGGCGAGTGGCAGTTCGAGATTGATCGCGGTAATTCCGGCATAGATCGTGGGCTACTCGAGCGCGAGCTCGAAACCCGCATCACGGTGCCCTTCGCGCCGGAGTCAACGGCCTCCGGCATCGGTGATGTCGATTTTCTCCACGCTGTTTGGTACCGCCGCACCGTACGCATCCCCGAAGAGTGGACGAACAAACGTGTGCTCCTGCACTTCGGGGCGGTAGACCACGACGCTACGGTGTGGGCCAACGGAGTAGAGGTCGCGCGTCACCGCGGTGGGTTCACCTCGTTCACGGCCGATCTCGGTGCAGTCGCCCGAGCGGGTGAAGAGGTCGTTCTGGTCGTTCGTGCTCGCGACCTGCCGCACACCCTGCAGGCTCGAGGTAAGCAGGCGACCTGGTACCGAAACACCGCCTGTTTCTACACCCGCACGACCGGCATCTGGCAGACGGTCTGGCTCGAGGCTGTGCCCGAGGCGCACATCCGGTCGCTCGCCATAACGCCCCAGCGCACGGACTCCAGTTTCAGCATCGGCGTCGAGCTGTCTCCGCACACCGCCGGGTTGACAGTGGAAGCCGTTCTTTCTGATGTGGATGGCGCGGTCGCAACCACAACAATCGCTGCCGACGATATGGCTCCGCGCGTGACACTACCTATTCCCAGCGATCGGGTGCGGCTGTGGTCACCTCAGGATCCTCACCTGTACGACCTCGTTGTGCGGTTGCGCGATGGTAGTGGCGCAGTCGTTGACGAAGTGACGTCGTACGCGGGCCTTCGCTCGGTGACCATCGACGGTCACCGCATTCTGATCAACGGCGAGCCGCTCTTCCAGAGGCTTGTTCTCGACCAGGGCTATTGGCCGGACACGCTTATGACCGCACCTGATGACGCGGCGTTTGTGCGCGACATCCAATTGGGTATGGAGGCCGGTTTTAACGGGGCGCGTCTTCATCAGAAGGTCTTCGAAGAGCGCTACCTCTATCACGCCGATCGCCTCGGCTACCTGGTCTGGGCGGAGTTCGGCGACTGGGGTGTGTCAGGTTCGGGTGTGCCGACCGACATTCAGCAGCCGACAGCCTCGTTCATCACACAGTGGGTCGAGGCGGTTACGCGCGACCGTTCGCACCCGTCGATCATCGGGTGGTGCCCACTCAACGAGACCTACCAGGTCACACAGGATGCGATCACGCAGCTCGACGATGTGACACACGGCATGTACGTGGCGACAAAGGCGGCCGACCCCACTCGGCCCGTCATCGATGCCTCCGGCTACTCGCACCGCGTGCGCGGTGTTGACGTCTATGACGGGCACGACTATGAGCAAGACCCCGAGGCTTTTGCACAGAATCACGCGGGTCTCGGCGAGGGCATTCCTCACCTCAACACGCTTAACGGCCACCCAATGTCGCTCGGCTACGAGGGCCAGCCATACTTCGTCTCTGAGTACGGCGGAATTTGGTGGAATGAGGAGCGTCTCATCGAACAGCAGAAAGACGCGGACGACCCCACCCGCGACGAGTCGTGGGGCTACGGCCAACGCGTCGGTAGTGTCGAGGAGTGGCATGAGCGTTTCGCCGGGCTGACGAACGTGCTTCTGGGCGACCCGCTTATGTTTGGATACTGCTACACGCAGCTGACCGACACCTTCCAGGAAGAGAACGGAATCTACGACTTCGATCGCAACCCCAAGTTCGATATCGCGCGGATTCGCGCGGTTCAGCAAGCAACGGCGGCCTACGAACTGGGTGGCACTCAGGCATGACCGTCGCTTCGCCGCGCGTAGCGTCGTTTGTTGTCGAATCGGGGCCATCAGTCGGAGCGGTCGCAGTCGCCCAACCGCGGTTGAGTTGGACGACCGCCGTCGCCACCGACAACTGGGTTCAGGCCGGTGCCGAGATCGAGCTCGATGGACAGCAGACAGCCCGGATCGACGCGGCGCACTCAGTTCTTCAGCCCTGGCCATTCGCACCGCTCGTGCCGCATGCGCGCCACACAGCGCGTGTGCGCGTGACCGGCGTCGACGGGGGAGTGTCAGCGTGGAGTGAACCGATCGAGATTCGTTCGAGTTTCATGGCTGACGGCGAATGGGTCGCTGAGCCGATCGGGCTAGCGTTCCCCGAGAAAGACGCACAACCGTTTCGAGCGCGGCGTGCCTTCGAGGTGCGAGAAGGACTGGCGCGAGGTGTGCTTTTTGCGACTGCTCACGGCGCATACGAGGCACGCATCAATGGCGCGGCAGTCGACGATCAGATTCTCAAACCGGGCTGGACTCCGTATCGTCAGCGCCTGATTCACGAGACTACCGATGTCACATCGTTGTTGGATGCTGGATCGAATGTTCTGGCCGCAGACGTCGCGGGTGGCTGGTACACCCAGGGCTTCTTTTTGCCGCACCCTCGTTACGGTGCCCAACCAGCCGTCGCGCTTCAGTTGCGCCTCGAATACACCGACGGAAGCATCGACACGATCGCGAGTGATGCCTCGTGGAAGGTGACGGGCGACTCTCCACTGGTGCGCAGCAGTATCTACGTCGGTGAGCATTGGGACGCACGGCTCGACACTCCGGGCTGGGATCGCCCTGGCTTCGATGATGCCGCGTGGCAGGCGGTCAGGTTTATGGAGCCCATGACCACTCCGTCGGCGCGCACCTCGCCCGCAGTGCGCGCGATCGAGGAGCTGCCGGTGGATAAGGTGCTCACCTCGGCAAGTGGAGCGCAACTGCTCGACTTCGGTCAGAACCTCGTCGGCTGGGTGCGGCTTCGTCTGCGCGGCGCGGCCGGCACAATCGTCACGGTGCGGCACGCCGAGGTGCTTGAAGACGGTGAACTCGGGCTACGTCCATTGCGAGGGGCGACGTCGACGGAGACCTATGTTCTGGCAGGTGACGGCGTCGAGATCTCGCAACCCAAATTTACATTTCACGGGTTTCGCTTTGCGCAAATCACCGGGCTCGACTCCGCGATCGATCCAGCGGACGTCACGGCCGTGGTCATCCACAGCGACATGCGACGCACCGGGTGGTTCGAGTCTTCACACCCTCTACTCGATCGGCTGCACGAAAACGTTGTCTGGGGAATGCGGGGCAACTTTCTCTACCTGCCGACCGACTGCCCCCAACGCGACGAGCGCATGGGGTGGACGGGAGACATCCAGGTCTTCGCGCCCACGGCATCTTTTCTCTACGACAGCAACGGTTTTCTGAGTTCCTGGCTTCACGACCTGGCCCTTGAGCAGACCGAGCTCGACGGGATGGTGCCGATTATGGTGCCGATCGCCGCGGGCGATGCAAAGCGCGGTGTTGCAGCCTGGGGCGATGCGGCGACGGTTGTGCCAACGGTGCTTCACGACCGATTCGGCGACACGGGGGTGCTGCGCACGCAGTTCGCCAGCATGCGGGATTGGACCGACTTCGCAGCGAATCTCGCGAGCGACAACGGGCTATGGGACACCGGTTTTCAATACGGCGACTGGCTCGACCCGAACGCACCGCCGGAAGACCCGTATCTGGCGATCACCGACAAGGGCATGGTGGCGACCGCCTATCTCATCCGTTCTGCCGACCTCACGACACAAGCGGCCGCGCTTCTCGGAGAATCGACGGATGCGCAGCGGTTCGCAGCACTCGCTGAGCGCACGCGGAACGCGTTTCTCGCGGCTTACATTGCGCCCTCCGGTGCGATGCTCTCTGAGACACAAACCGCGTACGCGCTCGCCCTCGCATTCGACATCGCGCGGGATGACGCCCTTCGCGCTCGTCTTGCCCAACGGCTCGCCGACATCGTCGCTGCCAACGACTACCGAATCGGCACAGGGTTCGTCGGAACACCGATCATTGCGGAGGCTCTCGCCAACAACGGCCATCTGGATGTCGCAGCGCGACTCCTGCTTCAGACAGCGGGCCCGTCATGGCTGCACCCGGTCACGATGGGCGCGACAACGATCTGGGAACGCTGGGACTCGATGCTCGACGACGGCACAATCAATCCCGGTGAGATGACAAGCTTCAACCACTACGCACTGGGTGCGGTCGCAGACTGGATGCACCGCTCAGTTGCAGGCCTCGCCCCGGCGCGACCAGGTTACGAGCGCGTGCTTATCGAGCCGCGACCTATTGCCGGGCTCGATCACGCGCGGGCGCGACTCGACTCGCCCTATGGGCCGGTCTCTGTCGGCTGGCGGCGTGATGGCGAACGTATCGTTGTCGAAGCAACGATTGCCCCGAACACCCGCGCCGAGGTGCGGTTGCCGGGTCGCACAGAATCGTTTGATGTTGGTTCGGGCAACCATGCATGGATATGCGCACCTCCGGTCGAGACGACGAATTAGGCGCGCGGTCGCTCCCCGTCGAGCTCGATAAGCATCGTGCGCAGCGAGTCCTCGAGCGACCGACGGCTGGCCGCGGGCACTGCCGTCAGAAGCGACTCGTCGAATGATCCGAGCGCTTGAAGTGCGGGCCCAATTGCTGTGACAGCAGTCGCCGTGGGTGTCACGAGCGAGGCGCGCGCGTCGTCGGGGTGCGCTGCTCGTGTGATGAGCCCGGCTGCCTCCAGTTTGTTGAGTCGTTTCGTCGTTCCCGACGCCGAGACCCAGAGCGCGCTCGCGAGTTCGGAGGGAGTCAGCGCCCGTCCCGACCGAATGAGCAGCGAGAGCAGGTCGAACTCATCGCGCGAGATGCCGTGCGAGGAGAGAATCTCATCGGTGCGCACCTGGATGATGCGCGCGAGCCGAACGATGCGCCCGATGATCTCGGCCGGCTCGGTCGAAAGCTCGGGCCGGATCGTCGCCCAGTCCTGTCGCATCGCGTCGATGTAGTCACCCATGACTCCAATATAGTTCGCTGGCGAACTAATAGTGTACCCTATTTACTTCGCCAGCGAATGAAATGGACCCAATGAGCACGATCGACCGCAGCTTCCCGACCATCGGCGAGGCGATGAACATCGGCCCGCACGCACACGCCCACACCGTCGCGGCCCGGGTTCTCGTGTCGGCGCTTGTGCCCGCCGCGGTGCTCCTGTGCCTCGGACGCACCGACCTTCTGCCGTTCGCACTCCTCACCTCGCTGATGGCGGTCTACGGCCGTCGCGCGTCGCGAACACAGCGGCTTGCTGTGCAGGGGCAGGTTATGGCGCTGCAGATAACGTTGCTCATCATCGGCGCGACTCTCGCGATCGTCGCCCCCGGCCCGTGGACCGTCGTCACGGGCACCGCCATCGTCGCCGGCATCACGACGGTCATCGCCGATGCTCGCCGCTGGAACCCACCCGGCGCCCTCTTCTTCACGTTCGGCTTCGCGGTGGTCGTCTCGGCACCCGCCGTCATCAGCCTGATGGATGTCGCACTCACTGCCGTCGCGGCCGCGATGTTCACCCTGCTCGTCACCCTGGTCTTCTCGCGCGCGGTTGCGGCGATCGAAGCGCCGCCCGCCCCGCCGAAGCGTCGGGTCATCGTCGGTGTGCACGCCCTCGTATGTCTCGTTGGCGCGGCCGCAGCCGGTTCAATAGCGGTCGTGCTCGGCATCTCGCACCCGTACTGGGCGATGGTCGCGGCGATAGTGCCGGTCGTCGGGCTGACAACGAGCGGGCAAACGCTCAAGGCGTTCCAGCGGGTGGCGGGCACGCTTGTCGGGCTCCTCGTCGCATTCGCTCTCTTCGCGTGGAACCTGCCCGCCCCGGTCGTACTCGTCGTCATCGTGTTGCTCATGGCGCTCACCGAACTCTTCATCGCGCGCAACTATGCGCTCGCGCTGCTCTTTCTCACGCCGATAACGATCGGGCTACCGTTTCTCGCGGGCACGCCCGACCTCGGCGAACTACTCGCGGCGCGTGGCCTCGAAACCATGATCGGTGCGTGTGTTGGGCTCGTTTTGATTCTGTCGACGCATCGGGTGCGACATCCACGCGCAGGCTAAGAGAGTTGTTCGGCGAGCATCACGATGATTCCGCTCGGGCCGCGCAGGTAGGTCAGCTTGTAGATGTCGTTGTAGTTCGCGACGCCGCGCAGCGGAAAGCATCCGTGCTTGGCGGCAATCGCGAGGGCATCGTCGATGTTGTCGACCGAGAAGGCCACGCGGTGCATGCCGATCTCGTTGGGCAGCGTCGGCTCGGTCTCGATCGCTAGCGGGTGGATGTACTCGAAGAGCTCGATCTGCCCGTGACCGTCGGGCGTCTGGAGCATTGCGATGCGCGCGTGATTGCCGTCGAGGCCGACTGCGGTGTCGGTCCAGTCGCCGCTGACCGTGTCGCGCCCGACGACCGTGAGGCCGAGGTCGGTGAAGAACGAAACAGTCGCTTCGAGATCGCGAACGGCAATGCCGACATTCTCCAGCTTGATAGACATGCGTCACATGCTAGCCAGACGAACTGTTCGGCGCCTTAAAAGTGGGCCCGCCGGGGCTCGAACCCGGGACCCGCGGATTAAAAGTCGGCCTCAGGGTGTTTTCGAGGTCGCTCGATTTGCCAAGAGCCCCGTAAATTCAAAGAAATACAGCCCATTAGAAATGCTTACAATCACGTCCGCTGACCACAAGTGTGGGCAAAATGTGGGCACGGACCCGTTCTTAGAGTGGTTGTGATGTGTCAGGACATCGGTGACATTTCGACGGACGAATGCCTTTGGACGAGTCTCAGAAGACAGCAGGTGAATGCTTTGAAGTCGTAGACGCCAGGGCCATTCGTTAGATTTCGGTCTCAGATGGTGAGGCTGGCTACGGGCGAAGCGAACTATGGCGGGCAGGTACCACCGGTCACTGGGCACGAGTTCGAGTGTCTGCTGCTTCTCGGATTGCTCGTGAAAAACGATGCGACTGGGGACCAGCTTGAGTTGACCCAGCGACCAAGCACCACGATTGCTACAGCTTGCGCGCCGTGACTCTTGAGCGCCGAGGCGACAGACTGCGCCGCAGCACCGGTAGTCCATGTGTCGTCGAACACCACGAATCGACAGCCCGCGACTTGGGTCGGGTCTAGAAATTCAAGCGTGTCGGGCCGCATGCTTCTGCTGGTGGAGTCGAAGGTGCGGCGTACGTGGACCCTCTCCCACGGAAGATACTTCTCGAATCCTTCCATCGGATGCCCGCCGAGCCGCCCAGCGACTGAGCCGGAAGGGACCATCACGTATCCGCCTACCGATCCGCCCAAGACTGATTCGACGCATTGGCCGTGTCTGTAGATGAATTGCCAAAGGAGGTAAGTAAGCGGCGCAAACGCACGGTTGCGTTCTTCTTCGTCCCACCCGTCCTTGTACACCGCGAGAGACCTTCTGATCTGAGGAGTCTCAGTGTCCGATGCATACGTGAGTGGCACCACGAAATCCGCGAGGTTTTCTGCTCCCCAGCCAGCAAGGCGGTCACGACATACGTGGCATTTTGAGTCGCCTGAGTAGACAGGCTCAGTGCAAATCTCACAGGTTCGCCCCGAAACGCGATGAGGCGTATACGTGAGCTGTGCCAGCGTTCTGGTCGCTAACGCATCTTGCTCTGCAAGAGTCAACGGCGGCGACATCATTCAGCCCGCGAGCGCAACTGCAGGACTTTCGATTCGCTCAAGAATTCCTAGGGCCGCATCCGCCGCCGCGTCGGGCGATGGAACAACTGTCACATCGAACGAACCTGCGGCGTATCGTGCGCCCCACGTGGTCGTTTCCGCGACCTGCTCAGAAATGATTAGCGGGCGACCATGCTTAATTGCTGCATCCGCCTGAATTCTCGTTCCCGACCGCTCAGCAGCTTCGACAATCGCGGTGATGCTGCTGTATGCACTCATTGTGACGTTCCGCGCCGGGAAGCTCCGCTTTGTTGGAGTTTCATTCGGAAGGAACTGAGAGATCAGTAGCCCAGACTCTGCGATAATTTCTTGGAGTTCACGGTGCTCCGATGGGTACACACGATTGAGTCCATTGCCGAGAACAGAAACAGTGCGACCGCCCGCGCGCAGAGCCGCTTCATGAGCTGCTCCATCCACACCTCGAGCGAGTCCTGAAACGATGGTTACACCCGCTCCGGCCAGTCGACGAGCTAGAGCAGAAGCGAATGCCAGTCCTCTGCTGGTCACGTCGCGGCTGCCCACGATTGCAACGGAACGTGGATCATGCTTCACGTGTCCACGCGCAAATAAGAAGAGCGGATAGTCGAACACCGTCCGAAGCTGCATAGGGTACGTGCCGCTGAATGGCGTCAGGACTTGAATGCCATTGCTCGACCACTCTTCGATCTGCGTGCTAGCCGCTGCCAGCTCGTCCGACCTATCCTCAGCGAGGATTTGCGAGGGATCAGGAAGCTCCAGCACCTCCTCCGGGCTGCGCCCCGCTTCGAACTGCAGACGAAGTTCGGTCGGTGTAGCTCGCAGTTCTGGTGCACCGTGCAGAAGCGTCAGCAGAGCCGCAGCACCGTCTGAATTCACGTTGACCGACATGGTCTGAGGATAACGCCATCCACCGACTATCACTGGGCAACCCAGAGCTTTACCTCCCCGCGTCCCTACTGGACCCACCAGTGACGACTCCGGAGTTCGGGAAGTTCTTCCGAAAACGCTCTACCTTCTGACTCAGGATCGGCGTCCCATCTCGAGAGGCGTTCAGCTACGTAGAGGACCGGGTTTGCCTCCGCGGTGAGCAGATCATCTGTCCTGAGGAAGCCGAGCTCATTCTTTCCATGAAACTCGAAAAACCAGGCCATCTGGTCGATCCACTCGATCACCTCTTCTGTGTAGGGAGATCTGGTGAGACGGAGAGCGGACGTTCCTATCGCCCAGCCTGGGTAGATCGCTGGATCGTAGAACGCCTCCTCGCGCCCCTGATCGACAATCATCCGAAATGCACCGACAAGCGCGGCGATCGCGGCCCCACGTCCAGCCAGCCGATCAGCTTGAAGAACACGTTCGGTCTCTGATCTCGATGATCGGAGGCTGACTCGGATCGTGACAGCGGTGACAACCGAAGTCAAAACGAGTGTTGCGAGTATTTCCCAGACTGGGAATCCGAATGTGACGTTGAATCCGGGATCGTCCGTAATCGAAGTCGTCATGGGTTTCCTAATGTGCTCATGAGATGAAGGTAGCTACTTGAGCGGAAGTCTGAAACCACTCTCTCCGTGGTGAAGATGCCGGTCCGTGCCGGCACGAGGTCGCGACACCGAGTGGGATGATCGTCCGGCGGGCCCGAACATCGAACATCGAGCAGCGCGTAGCCGTGGTCGATTGGTCTCGTTGGCTCGCTTTCGCGCTCCCAACAAAGCAACTGAACTATCCGGTTTCCGACCAGAAATCAGCTGCTTCGCACATTCTTCGACACTGCGATGATGCCGCGCCAGGATGCTTCCTGCTTCGGCGTCATCGGCGGCAGAACTAACGGTTCCATTCGACTTCTCAACAGGTCAGCGACGCGTCCATCCTCACGGGCCCGGTTCCAATCGGCGAGATCTGCAATGACGAGTCCCAAAGGAACAGGTCGATTCGGAAGCGCAGCGACGACGTGAAGACGCACGTTGGGGGAGTCGGATGCCACGAGCAGGAGGCGCGCTCGGTCGGGAAAAACCACCCGACTTCGTGTTCACTGCTCCCGCGGGCGGGGCACTGCGGAACCACACCTGGCGTCGTCGAAGGTTTGAGCCGGCAATGCAGGAGTTTCTCGAGGTCTACCCCGACGTTGTCCGACTCACACCGCACGACCTGAGTCATACGGCAGCCAGTCTCGCTATCTCAGCGGGAGCGAACGTCAAGGCCGTACAGAAGATGCTTGGACATGCTTCCGCGGCCATGACGCGTGATGTCTATGCCGATTTGTTTGATGACGATCTCGACGTGTTAGCGCACGCTCTCGACCGAGAAGGAAATCCCGATAGACATGAACGGTAGGTCGTCGAAGATCTAACTCAGGGGGTGCAGCCTTTCGTGCAGTGCTTGGCCGAATGCGATCTACTCATCCAGATCGTCGAGTCCGACACGACCTTCGAGAAATGCCAACACTTTGGCTTCAAGCGCGAGGTTCCCCTGTCTGCCGAGCTCGTTCATGTACGCTTCTGCGTCGCACCGAAGACGATCGTCATCTGACTTAATTCCATTTGCGATAATCATCGGAATTGCATGGCGGCTCAAATCGTACGAAACTCGCCCTCCCTCTGCTCTGCCGTCAAGAAGTAGCTTCAGCACCGCGAGAGCAACGGCAGGATCGCTAACGGAGGCTTCTGCAAGCTCCTTCCCGATCATGTAGCGCTCAGAGACGATTGTCGGTTCAGCGACGAGTGCCTCTCGGAGACGTGGGAGCCACCAATCAGCAGAAAAAGCAGGGCTTTTTGCTAGCCAATAAATGCCTTTGAGTTCCTTGCTGTCCTCGGGATGTGCCTGAACGTACCTGATTCGATCGTCCCAGAGGCCAGCAAACCGATCCCGAATTGCCTCGTCGACGTCTTTAGCGTGCAGAAAGGACCACGCAATCTTGCTGAGTGCGTCGCCGCGAACCTCGGGAGTGGTCAACGCGAAGAACGACTGGAACAATTCATCTTCTGTCGTCATGTCATCGAAAATGACGGCGTCGACGATCCATTCGCCGATTCGGGGCAAAGGGTCCGATTCTCCATTCCAGCCCGCAGCCAAACTTTCGCCAACCTCGATGGCGGCGAGGATGGACGGCTTCAGCACATCACACATGGCCCGGTTATATCGGTGCGTAGCAATGGCGGTCGTAAGGACAATTTGCTGGGGTGTCGAGATACTGCTTCGAGTGCCTACAAGTAGCTCTAGGTGGGTGGTAAGCCAGCCCGGTGCACTCGAAAGGAGTCGACCGAAACCTTGCCCCAACGCCGCCCGGCCCGCTCCATGCTGATCTATGCGACATGCCTCGAATTCGATCGCTGCGAGGGCACTGTCACGCCAGGGAGCTCCCTCAAACGAAGTTGCGGCGAAGATTAGCCCGCGTACTCGGCTGGGCCACTGCCAATTGAGAGACATGTTGAGGGGGTCCCAGCCAGAACCCTCGTGCTGATAAGCGTCGTACTCGACCCAAGCTGACTCATCGTTTGCATCTTGGATTAGGAGTTTTGCGAACAATTCGACGTACGCATCAGGGACGATTGCCGAGCTTCGCTTCTTGACTAGTTCTTCAAGTAGGTCAACGGCGGCGTCTTTTGCGCCGCGGTAGTTCAAATCGTCGTCAAAATTTCCGCCTTCTATGGCAAAAGTCGACTCAAGCGGGTGATTGAGTACCTCAGCTATGAGTTCGGCAACCTGTGACCAGTCGGGTTCGAGGTCGGCCTTCAATGCTGATTCCCAACCTTGCAGAATTGCGCGAACGTATGTTGGCCGAAGCAGCGCGGTCAGCCACTGAACGCCGCGCAGCGCCTTCGGATCAGTCGTAAGTAGGCCTGAGAGTGCTCGACCCTGACCCTCATGAGAAGGTTCGGGTCCCCACCCATCACCATTGTCATGCCAGCTCGCGAGGTGGATCACCAGTTCAGCCGGGGCCATCGCCACCATTTCGTCATGGCTGGTGTGTGGATTTGGTCCCGACCAGCTGGTCACTTGTCCAAGTGGTTCGAGCGGGTCGTCGATGACGCCGTTTGTCGCGTCGAGTTGAGCAAGGGTTTCGCGCAGGTCAGGCGGCAGGGCAGCAGCGCCGATCGCGGAGAGCCAACCATGCTTGTAACGGTTGGCTTTCTCGCGGATGCTCTCTTCAAATTGCTCTGGAGTGCCGTCCCCTTGCACGAGTCGCTGTCGCATCCATTCCAGGTCAGAGGCATAAGCGTCCTCGAGAAATTGGGTCACAACTGATGTAGCCGCCGCATCCACCCGAACGAGCTCTTGTGCCAGCCGAGCATATTCGACTCGTAAGTATGTGTCGTCGGATGATGAGTCGCTCAACAGCGCCTTCGCAGGCTGGACGAGATGCGCCGGTGTCGCCCCATCCTGAAGGTCGAGTCGAATGGCTTCAGCGACAACATAGAGAGCGATTTTCCTTAGGAGCTTGATTCCGGGACGTACGAGCAAAGCAAGGGTGCCCCCTGGGTCTTCGCGCATTGCGGGGATGGCGGCGTCGCGTACAGCTTCGACAAGCGCATCTTCGGGCCGGTCATTCGAATCACTTCGAGTCTCAATCGACGGTCTATCCATCGCGCTGAAATCGTGCTCTGCAGATGCATGACCCGAAGCAATTACGTACGATTTGAGCCAACCAGTGAGCGCGTGGAGCGCGTTCGCGCCCAAAGCGGGAACGATGTTTGGCAGTTCCACTTCGTACCAGTACTCGTCAAGTAGCAGTTCGGGCTTTCGTATCCCGCTAGAGTCATCGCTTTCGCGTGGCGCAAAGAGCGCATTTGCCAGCCAGCGGCCGACTTTTTCTTGACCTTCTTCGAGCAGCCTGACTGCGAGAGAGACCAGAGCGTGCGAATCTGTTCTCCAGCCGAATCCTGTCGGCAACCATGCTTTCAAAAGAGGCTCTAGCCGAACACTCGATCCAGCGGGAATCTGGGAACCTATCTCGAACACAGCGCGACGCACCCAGCCGTTAGTGCTTTTCTCGAGTTGAAGCAAAACATCTACGACTTCGTCGGGAGCTTCGGGAGCGACTCGCTCAAGGTAGGTGAGTTCGGGCCAGTAGGTGTCGCGTAGGTACCCGTCTCCGGTCGCCTCTGGTTCTGGCGGATTGCTGAACGCTCCCGCCGTCTTCAACGGCCGCAACCAAAGCGGGTTCTCCAGTCCTTCGTAGAAGACGCGTCGAAGTTGAAACGTCGGTATCTTGAGCAATGCTGCTTCGACTTGCTCCGGAGTTGGTGCACGGTAGCTAGGCATCGTTCCCGTCCTTGGCGTTGATTTCAACAAGCAGGTCTTCGATCGAGTGGCTGATTGTAAAGAACGCTGTTGTTACACCATCGAATAACTCGTCGAAAATGGCGAGGTGTTGGCGAATCTGGTCGTCGCTAGGCAGCTCATTTGGTTCCAATTGACGATCGCCCAGGTGCGACCACTTCACGAAGAAATTGCGTGCGTGGATCCACTTGGTTACGGCCGTGTGCTCGGCGTTCCCGTCATCAGTCAGAAATGAGGCGACGCTGTCTCGGCTGCGTCGCTTCTCGCCGACTGCCGACTTGAATAGCTGTTCCAACACATCCGCGACGCTTCGCGGAATCTGGACTAGCTCTGTATTCGACTCCTGATCCAGGCTGGAAAAATCAACTAAGAGATCTGGAAGTGACTGGACTAGTTCCGAAGTCGATGGCTTGATTTCAGGTGCTGCTGACGTTTCCATAGAGCTAATAACTCGATTCATCACCTCCCGCAGGGAGTGACAGATATGAGAGATCCGAACTCGCGCGCTGAGATTATCTGGGGGCGCATCGAGGAGACTAAGTGCGGCAAGGTACATTTCAGCGAGTTGCGGGCGCCTATTTTGCAAAGCGGCCACTATCCGGTCTTGTCGCTCGTCCATAACGTCAAGGAGTCGTTTCTTTTGTGCCGAGCAGAGCCTCTATCACGGCCTCATCATTCCACTCGATGGGTTGGCGCGGTAGAAAAGTGTGGGCAAGCTGTGGGCAAAACCCGCGCGCGACGAAAACGCTACGACTGTGAAAGTCCGAAAATCCGTGTAAAAACTGGGGAAAATGAAGTGGGCCCGCCGGGGCTCGAACCCGGGACCCGCGGATTAAAAGTCCGATGCTCTACCAACTGAGCTACAGGCCCTACACATAAAGCGTACCGTGGAGTTGTGACCGACGAGTTCCATAAGCCCACCCAGTACTCCGGCGACAAGTTCGACACCTTTGTGGGCGGCGAAGATCCGGCCTCGATTCTGCGCGCCGCCCGCGACACGGCGAACGCACTCGTGCACCGCGATCGCGGGGCAGACGATGACGCGGTCGTTGATCGGCTCGTTGCCTATACCGATCAACACGGGGTGGATGCCTTAGCCGAACTCTGGGCACGGTCGAGCCCGCGCAGTCTGCCTGGTGCGCTGTGGCGCATTTATCTCATGCGACTGCTCATTCGTCAGGCTCCCGAAGATGTCAGCTACCTTTTCCAGCGCGGAACAGAAGTGCTCGGCACCATCGACACAGCGGTTGCCGGTGCACCCATGCCCACGGGACCCGATGAGATCACCGAGCTCGCCGACCAGATTCTGCGCGGACTCTTCAGGGGCGACTTCGCGACGGCCCTCGACCGCGCCGCGGCGTTCTGCCGTGTGACGAGCGCGGGCGCCACGAGCGTTGCCGACGACCTCGACAACATCACGCCGGAGCGCGCAACAGAGCTCACAACGCGCGCCCTGCGACTGAGCACAACCGCAGAGGAGCTCACGAGTGCCGCGCGGCTGTACCGCGCGGGAACGCTCGAGTAGCGACATCCACCGTTCAGCAGACGATCAGCGCCGCAACGTCGGGCTATGTAAAATAGTCGAGCCGGGCCGCGGTAACCCCGGGCTCCACTAATAGCCGCTTCGAGCGGCCTTGCGCCGAGAGGCGTTCTGCGGCCCGGCACTAAAGCACCAAGGCAAGCACCAGCGGCTCGCACGCTCCGGTTGAGAAATAACTGTTGAGAAGCAATCCGTTTCGGCATCTGCCCCGAACTACTGACATGCTTGAACTCGTGACCAGCGAGACCGACGACCACAAGGGCGTAAGCCCTGTGACAAACGACGATCTTTTGGCGCGCGTGGCGCTGGGAGACCAGGCCGCGTTTGCAGAGCTTTACGACAACATGGCGCCTCGTGTGCTCGGACTCGTGAAGCGGCTGCTGCGTGACCACTCCCAGTCTGAGGAAGTGACGCAAGAAATCTTCCTCGAGATTTGGCAGAACGCCACACGCTACGACTCAAGCAAGGGCGGGGCATCGGGCTGGATCCTGACGATGGCCCACCGCAGGGCGGTTGACCGGGTGCGTGCGTCGCAGGCATCCCGAGACCGTGACGTAAAAATCGGGATCAGAGATTTCCAGTCCGACTACGACAACGTGGCCGAGACTGTGCAGGTTCGCATCGAGCACGAAAGGGTGGAAAAGGCGATGAGCAGACTCACAGAGCTACAACGTCAAGCTGTCACCCTCGCGTACTACGGAGGCTTCAGCCACAGCGAAGTAGCAGAAAAACTGAGCGTGCCAATCGGCACGGTCAAAACGAGACTGAGAGACGGAATGATCCGTCTGCGAGACGAATTGGGGGTGGCATCATGACCGAAGCATCAGATCTGACCGGCGCGTACGCCCTCAACGCTCTGACCGACGATGAGCGCGCTGCCGTTGAGGCTCGCGCTGCGCTGTCGGAGGCGACTCGCAACGAACTCACCGAGCTTCAGGACACCGCAGTGGTACTTGGTCTTGCGACAGCCCCAGTGCAGCCCTCTGCAGGCCTCAAGGCCTCGCTGATGGCGCAGATCGCTTCGATGCCTCAGCTCGCACCGCTTCCGACAACCCAGCGCGCAGCTGAGCCGCTGTCGACAGAGCACGAAATCGCCGCGCCGGCCGCGCCCGCCACCACCCTGCCCTCACCGGCGGAGTTCAAGGCACAGGCGCGTTGGTTCTCGCGTCCGGTACTCGCACTTACCGCGGCGGCAGCAGCCGTCGTGATCCTCATCGGTGGCGGAGTCTTCGTCAGCGGAGTTCTCGCGCCCCAGCCGGTCGCACCCGTGACAGCTTCAGGAATCGAAGCAATTCGGGCGGCGGATGACGCGCAGCAGGCTAAGGCGGACGTCGCCGGTGGCGGTACCGCAACCTTGGTCTGGTCTGGCGAACTCGCCACTGCGGCGCTCATCGCCGATGACCTGCCCGAGCTCCCGGCTGACAAGGTCTACGAGCTCTGGTACATCAACGACTCTGGTGCACGCCCGGCGGGTATCTTCACCGTCGATGCGAGTGGCACCGTCGAGCAGGTTCTCGAGGGTGACATGCAGTCGGGCGACATGGTCGGAGTGACTGTTGAGCCCGCAGGTGGCTCAGAGGTTCCGACAACGACACCGATCGTCGGCATTCAGGCCTAACAACTGCTTGCTGGTTGAGTAGGCCCGCCAGGGCCGTATCGAAACCAAGCGTCGATACGCTCGCTGGCGCGCGCTACTCAACCAACAACAAAGGCGCGACCCCGAGGGGCCGCGCCTTTGTCGTGCGTGAAAGCGCGAGTTATCCGAACTTGCCCGAGACGTAGTCTTCGGTCGCCTGAACGGAGGGCTTCGAGAACATTGTCGCGGTGTCGTCGTATTCGATGAGCTTGCCGGGCTTGCCGGTTCCCGCGATGTTGAAGAACGCCGTGCGGTCGGAGACACGCGATGCCTGCTGCATGTTGTGCGTGACGATGACGATCGTGTACTGCTGCTTGAGTTCCTCGATGAGGTCTTCAATGGCGAGCGTCGAGATCGGGTCGAGCGCGGAGCACGGCTCGTCCATAAGAATCACCTCGGGCGACACGGCGATCGTGCGGGCGATGCAGAGGCGCTGCTGTTGTCCACCGGAGAGACCGGAGCCGGGCAGGTTCAGGCGGTCCTTGACCTCGTTCCAGAGGTTGGCGCCACGCAGCGACTGCTCGACGAGGTCGTCGGCGTCGGTCTTCGAGATGCGGCTGTTGTTGAGGCGCACACCGGCGAGAACGTTCTCGCGAATCGACATCGTCGGGAAGGGGTTCGGGCGCTGAAAGACCATGCCGACCTGGCGGCGAACGAGCACGGGGTCAACGCCCGGTCCGTAAAGGTCGTTGCCGTCGATGAGCACTTCACCCTCGACGCGTGCGCCGGGGATGACCTCGTGCATGCGGTTGAGCGTGCGGAGGAACGTCGACTTTCCACAACCGCTCGGCCCGATGAAGGCCGTTACTGTGCGCGGTTCGATCGTGAGCGAGACGCCCTCAACAGCCTTGAACTTGCTGTAGTAGACGTTGAGGTCGTTGACTTCAATGCGCTTAGACACGGGTTTCCTTTACTGGTGCAGGTCGCGTTAGCGGCCGAGCTTGGGGGAGAAGATCTTGGCGACGAGTCGCGCGATGAGGTTGAGAGCCATAACGATCAGGATGAGCGTCAGCGCCGCGGCCCAGGAACGCTCGAGGTACGGCTGAACGACGACACCCGGGTTCTGGAACTGCGTGTAGAGAAAGACCGGAAGCGACATCATCTGGTTGTTGAACAGGTCGTAGTTCATGCTCGCCGTGAATCCGGCGATGATGAGCAGCGGCGCGGTCTCACCGATGACGCGTGAGATGGCGAGCGTGATACCCGTTGTAATACCGGCGATGGATGTCGGGATCACGATCTTCACGATCGTCAGCCATTTCGGCACACCGAGTGCGTACGACGCTTCGCGCAACTCGTTGGGAACGAGCTTGAGCATCTCTTCGCTCGAGCGCACAACGACCGGGATCATCAGCAGCGACAGCGCAACAGCGCCACCGAAGCCGAACCGAATCGCGGGGTTGTCGAGGATGAGCGAGAAGAACGCGAAGGCGAAGAGGCCGGCAACGATCGACGGGATGCCCGTCATTACGTCAACGAAGAACGTGATCGCACGAGCGAGTGCGCCGCGCCCGTACTCGACGAGGTAGATGGCCGTGAGAAGCCCCACGGGTACGGAGATGAGCGTTGCCATGCCTGTGATCAGCAGGGTGCCCATGATGGCGTGCAGGCCGCCACCGCCCTCACCGACGACGTTACGCATCGAGCTGGAGAAGAACTCGAGGTCGAAGCGCGGAAGGCCATTGACGACAACCGTAAAGAGCAGCGAGATGAGCGGTAGAAGCGCGACGATGAACGCCGTCACAACGAGCGATGTCACGAGCCGGTTGGTGGCCTGGCGCGAGCCTTCCACAAGCAGCGCGACGACGTAGAGAAGTACGTCGAAGACCACTGTTCCCAGGAAGATCGCGATCGCGATGTTGAACTCGGTTCCGTCAGCGGCAGCAACGAAGCTGAAGATGACGATGAAGACTGCCCAGCTCGCGCCGAGAAGTGCCCAGGGCACCCACTTGGGCAGGCGACCGGTTGTCAGGGAGTTGATCGTCCCCGTGGTTTCGACTGTTGCGGTCATCAGTTCGCTCCCGAGAATGCCTTGCGGCGGTTGATGACAAATCGTGCGATCGAGTTGATGATCAGCGTGATGACGAAGAGGATGAGGCCCGTTGCGATGAGGGCATTGACGCCGAGGCCGTGGGCCTCAGGGAAGTTGAGCGCGATGTTGCCGGCGATCGTCGATGGGTTCTCCGAGCTCGTGAGCACGAAGCTGATGACAAGCGCGGGCGAGAGCACCATGGCGACGACCATTGTCTCGCCGAGTGCGCGACCAAGGCCGAGCATTGCGGCGGAGATGATGCCGGGGCGTCCGAAGGGCAGCACGGCGATCTTGATCATTTCCCAGCGGGTGGCGCCGAGTGCGAGTGCAGCTTCTTCGTGAAGAACGGGGGTCTGCAAAAAGACCTCGCGAGTGACGGCGGTGATGATCGGCAGGATCATCACCGCGAGTACAACGGCGACAGTGAAGATCGTCTTGCCGGTACCCGAGACATCGCCAGCGAAAAGCGGGATCCAGCCGAGGTTGGACGTGAGCCACTGGTAGAGCGGGGTGATGCCGGGGGCGAGCACGTTGATGCCCCACAGGCCGAAGACGACCGACGGAACGGCTGCGAGCAGGTCGATCACATAGCCGAGGCCCTGTGCGATGCGACGTGGTGCGTAGTGCGAGATGAAGAGTGCGATGCCGAGCGATACCGGAAGGGCCATCACGAGGGCGAGAAACGCGGCCCACACCGTGCCGAAGGCGAGGGGGGCGACGAAGGCCCAGAAGCTGTCTGGCGAACCCTTGAGGTCGGCCGGATCTGCGGTGAGGGCGGGAATGCTCTGGGCGATGAGGAAGATCGCTACGGCCGCGAGAGCGGCGAGGATGATGACGCCGGCGGTGAGGGTGCTTCCGGAGAAGACCCTGTCGCCGAGCCTGGCCTTTGCCTTTATGCGGGGCGACGCTGGTGCTGTCGTCATTCCTGGTCCTGGGGCCCGTCTGTCAGTGAAGAAAATGGGTGAAACCTAAGTCTGTCGGGCTGCAGACCACCGTGCAATGACGGAGGCTGCAGCCCGACAGTGGGTAAAGCTGAGTTACTTGATCGACTCGAGAGCCGTTGCGACCTCTGCCGAAAGCTCAGCGGAGAGCGGTGCAGCGCCGGCGGCGTCAGCTGCAACAGCCTGGCCCTCTTCGCTGGTGATGTAGCTGAGGTACGCCTTGACGAGCTCGCCGGTCTCAGCGTCCGTGTACTCCTGGCACGCGATTGCGTAGCTCACGAGAACGAGGGGGTACTGCGACGGGTCGGTCGTGTTGCGGTCGAGCTTGATCGCGAGGTCAGTTGCTTCGCGGCCCTCGACGAGCGGCGAACCGTCGACGACTGCTGCAGCGGCTTCTGCCGTGTATGCGACGAACTCTTCGCCAACCTTGATCGATGCAACACCGAGGTCGCCAGCAGCCGAAGCGTCTGCGTATCCGATGGTGTTGACGCCGTTGGTTACAGCGGAAACGACGCCAGCGGTCTTAGCTGCTGCCTCGCCACCGAAGGGGAACGTGTCAGTGGCCTCTTCGGTCCAGACCTCGGGAGCAACCTTGCCGAGGTAGTCGGCGAAGTTCTTTGTGGTTCCCGAGTCGTCCGAACGGTGCACAGCAGTGATCGCGGTCGAGGGAAGCGTCGCGTCGGGGTTGAGCGCAACGATTGCCGCGTCATCCCACGTCTTGATGTCGCCCTTGAAGATGCTCGCGAGTGTCGCAGCGTCGAGGTTGAGTGCGTCAACACCCTCGATGTTGAAGATCACGGCGATGGGGGAGATGTAGGTCGGCACCTCGATGTAGGCGTTGTCGACGCAACCGGCGAAGCCGCCCGCGATCTCCTCGTCGCTGAGCGACGAGTCGGTGCCTGCGAAGCCGATGCCGCCGGCGATGAATGCCTCGCGGCCAGCGCCTGAACCCTCGGGTGCGTAGTTGACGGTGACGCCGGTGTTTGCGGTCTGGAATCCGACGGCCCAGGCCTCCTGTGCCGCACCCTGTGAGGATGCGCCAACGCCGTCGATCGTTCCGGAAAGATCAGAGACGGGGGCCTCTGGGTCTGTACCCTCGTTTGCTGCGCACGAGGAAAGAAGAATGGTGCCTGCAATGGCGATGGCTGCAATGCTGCCAAAACGCCCAAGCTTGGGGAACGCAGTGTTCACTGTAGTGAAACCCTTCGAATGTGATTCGGTACGCGGGCCGGATCGACCCACACTGTCGAAGCTAAGTTCCAGACTTAACAAACTTGGCGGTGCTTGGTAAACGGAAGGTTAACGCAGCCCAAACGCCTAGTGATCCGAGGGGCCGTGAGTCTCGATCGCGACGATTCCCGAGAGCGGCTTCTCGAGCGAGATGTGCAACACCGTGTACTCGCCGGTCGAAAGCATCGTCGACTGGCGAAGGGCCGAATCAATGTGCGAGTGCGTCTGTCGAGCGACCTCTTCGATGATGTCGGGCAGCACCGGTCCGTGGCTGCACAGCACAACGGAACGCTGCTTGTGCAGGCGCTTTGTCACAACCGCCTCGATGGATGCCTCGCCAGACTCGTACGCGTCCTGGCTGATGTCGGGCGTGACTTTGATCCCCAGCCCAAGAAAGCCAGAGAGCGGTGTGACGGTGCTGACGCAGCGGGTTGCCGAACTGGAGACGATCTTGCTCGGCGCATAGGCCGCGATCGCGGAGGCAATGCTGAGCGCCTGGTCGGCGCCGCGCTGCAACAGCGGGCGCGTCGCATCCGGGCCGTCCCAACTCGATGGCGGCACAGCTTTGCCGTGGCGCACAGCGATGATCGCGAAGGTGCGAGCCCTGCCCTCGTCGAGGCGTTCGGCGAATCGGTTGAGCACGTCGACGTCGTGCGAGTAACTGAGCTTGGTGCGCGCCTTGGCGAGAGAGACCCATTCAAGGGCGGAGATCTCGCTGTTGGGAGTAAACGTCGCGATCTCGAGGGCGTGGGCGCTGACCTCTGCCGACCAGTAATAGACGACCTTGTCGCGGCCGCTGGGAAGCGTGTACTCGACGGTGCCGAGGGGAGCGCCGAGGCTCACCTTCAGGCCGGTCTCTTCTGCGATCTCGCGCACGGCTGTCTGGGGCAGCGTCTCGCCGGGGTCGAGCTTTCCCTTGGGAAGAGAGACGTCTGCGTGTCCGGCCCTGTGAACAAGCAGAACGCGCGCTTTGCCGTCGACCATGCGCCAGCACACGGCGCCCGCAGCCAGAACGGGTCCGGTGCCCGAGGTCACCGTGCTGCCCCACTCCGTTTTCTCGACGAAATTCTCTTCATAAGCACATTCTGCATGTCTTGAAGCAGCTCGCCGTTCTCCGCGAGGTTGTGGCGCACCCATTCTCCAGAAGCATCGAGCCACCACGACGACGTGTCGTCAGACAGCGCGAGCTCGAAAAGCTCGTCGATCTGCGTGAGCTGCTCGGGGTCGGTCAACCGAACGAGGGCCTCGACTCGGCGGTCGAGGTTGCGGTGCATCATGTCAGCGCTGCCGATGAAGGTGTGCTGGTCGCCGCCGTTGACGAACGAGAAGATGCGCGCGTGCTCGAGGTAACGCCCGAGAATCGAGCGCACCCGGATGTTTTCGCTCAGCCCCTCCTGCCCCGGCTTGATTGCACAGATGCCGCGCACAACGAGGTCAACGGGAACTCCCGCATTGCTCGCGCGGTAGAGAGCGTCGATGATCGCCTCGTCGACGATCGAGTTGAGCTTGATGCGGATTCCCGACTCGAGCCCCGCCTTCGCGTTCTCGGTCTCCTGGTTGATGTGCTTGAGCAGCCCCTTGCGCAAGTGCAGGGGAGCCACGAGCAGTCGCTTGAACTTCTTCTCGATCGCGTAGCCCGAGAGCTCGTTGAACAGGCGCGTCAGGTCTTTGCCCACCGTGTCGCTCGCCGTGAAGAGCCCGAGGTCTTCGTAGATGCGACTCGTCTTCGGGTTGTAGTTACCGGTGCCGATGTGGCTGTAGTGCTTGAGAACGCCGCGCTCCTGGCGCACAACGAGCGCGAGCTTGCAGTGCGTCTTGAGGCCGACGAGTCCGTAGACAACGTGTACGCCAGCCTTTTCGAGCTTGCGCGCCCACGAGATGTTGGCGGTTTCGTCGAAGCGGGCCTTGATCTCAACGAGCGCGAGCACTGCCTTGCCGGCCTGAGCCGCGGCGATGAGCGCCTCGACGATCGGGCTGTCACCGCTCGTGCGGTACAGGGTCTGCTTAATAGCGAGAACGTTGGGGTCGGCTGCCGCCTGCTCCAGGAAGGTCTGAACGCTCGTCGAGAACGACTCGTAGGGGTGGTGCAGAAGGATGTCGCCGCGGGCGATCGACTCGAAGATGTTCGGCGGCGTATTGGGCTCGACCGGCAGCAGGCTCACGCTCGTCTTCGGAACGTGCTTCGGGTAGCTCAGCGACGGGCGGTCGATGCGCGTGAGCTGGAAGAGTCCGCCGAGGTCGAGAGGTGCCGGAAGCCGGTACACCTCCTGCTCGGTGATATCGAGCTCGCGCACAAGCAGACCGAGAGTGCGGTCATCCATGTCGTCGGTGATTTCAAGACGGATGGGCGGGCCGAAGCGGCGGCTGAGAAGCTGCTTCTCGAGAGCCTGGATGAGGTTCTCACTCTCGTCTTCTTCGACCTCGACGTCTTCGTTGCGCGTGACCCGGAACTCGTGGTGCTCGAGAATTTCCATTCCGGGAAAGAGTTCTTCGAGGTGGTTAGAGATGAGGTCTTCGATCGGGATAAACCGCAGGCGACCGCTCTTGTCATCGGGCAGCTGAACAAAGCGCGGCAGAACCGTCGGAACCTTGAGGCGCGCGAACTCGACCTTGTTCGTCTTCGGGTTGCGCACGCGCACCGAGATGTTGAGCGAGAGGCCAGAGATGTAAGGAAAAGGGTGTGCAGGGTCGACGGCGAGCGGCATCAGCACCGGGAAGATCTGGTTGGAGAAGATCTCGTCGACGCGCGCGCGGTCGCTCTCTTCGAGGTCGCTCCACGCTTCAATGTGAATGTTCGCCTCGTCGAGCGCGGGCTTTACGAGGTCTTTGAAGACGAGCGAGTGGCGTGCCTGAAGTTCGTGGGCCTTCGCGCTCACCTCTGCGAGCACAACTCCGGGAGGCGTGCCGATGTTCGTCGGAACCGCGAGGCCTGTCTCGATGCGGCGCTTGAGGCCCGCGACGCGCACCATAAAGAACTCGTCGAGGTTGCTCGCAAAGATCGCGAGAAAGTTCGCGCGCTCGAGAAGCGGAAGCGCGGGGTCTTCGGCGAGTTCGAGCACCCGCTGGTTAAAAGCGAGCCAGCTCAGCTCACGGTCGAGAAAGCGATCGAGGGGCAGGGTTCCGTCGTCAATGCTCGACGACTCATCGAGGTCGTACTCGTCGAGAGTGTCGGTGCTGTCGGAGGCGCCGCCGAGAAGGTTGTCGCTGTTCATCAGCCAATACTGCCACTGTCTGTTGAACGGTGGATTAACGAGACCTCGGTGGTCGAGCTTGTCGAGACTGGATTGAGCCTGTCGAAATCTCGGCTGCGCTCGATCCGGTTTCGATACGGCCGCAGGCGGCCTACTCAACCAGCGAAGAAACGCTAGCCGACTGCGGAGGGGAAGCGCTCGTTCTCGTCTTCGTAGACGTTGAAGCGGTAACCGACGTTGCGCACGGTGCCGATGAGCGACTCGAGGTCGCCGAGCTTTGCCCGAAGGCGACGCACGTGAACGTCGACCGTGCGCGTGCCGCCGAAGTAGTCGTAGCCCCAGACCTCGCTGAGAAGCTGTTCGCGAGTGAAGACGCGCGAGGGGTGCGTCGCGAGAAAGCGCAGAAGCTCGAACTCTTTGAAGGTGAGGTCGAGCGGCTTGCCGTGAACCTTCGCCGAGTAGCTTGCCTCGTCGATGATGACTCCGGACGCCTGAATCTTGCTGCTCGACTTGTCCTGTGCCTGACGACCGATCGCGAGACGGATGCGGGCATCGGCTTCCGCGGGGCCTGCGTTTTCGAGAATGACGTCGTCGACACCCCAGTCGGCGCTTACCGCGGTGAGACCACCCTCGGTGAGAACAAGCAGCAGCGGAACCGTCACACCGGTGGTGTTGAGAATCTTGCAAAGCGACTTGGCGCTGGCCAGATCGTAGCGAGCGTCAACGAAGATCAGGTCGCACGTGGGCGCGGTAATGAGCGAAGCCGGCTCGGCAGGAATCTGCCTAGTCTTATGGCTGAGTAGCCCCAGGGCGGGTAGGACGTCGCTGTCACCCGCCGAGGTCAGGATCAGCAACTGCGCCACGGGTCCTCCAAAGTGCGTTCCCACAGTCTAAAGCGCCTTAAGATCGACTTGTGACGTGGAAATTGCAGAGCATCCTCCCTGTGTGGGCCCTCGCGGCCCTCGGAGCCGTGCTCGTTGGGGCATTTTCCGCCTCTGACGAGACCAATACCTGGCTCGCAATTGTCTTCGCTGGCGTCGTTCTTGCCACGTTCGGCATCCAACTTTCGCTCAAAAAGACCGAGGGATTCGTCACGAGAGCCATGTCGAGCATTGGCGGAGGCCTCGTCATCCTCGCTCTCGCGACGGGGATTCTCTTTCTGGTGCCGTAGGCCGTGCAGCGAAACGCCCCTGCGGATAGGCTGGCAGCATGAACTTCATCCTCGCGCTCGAGCTCTTCTTCACAGGACTGCTGATTCTCGCGACTCTGGCGATCACCGGCACAAGCATCGTCGTCTTGTACAACCTCTTCCGGGGCCAGCGCTAACCTCCGTGATCGATCTCGACGCGAGCCTTCCGGCCGAACTCGTTCCGCTCTCCTGGCTGGTCGGCCTCTGGGAGGGCACGGGCGTTGTGCACTACAAGGTGGGCGACGAGGTTCGCGAACTTGAATTCGGCCACCGCCTCAGCTTCTCGCACGACGGCATGCCGTACCTCAACTACTCGTCGTACACGTGGTCGCTCAACGATGAGAAGACACCCCACGCGACCGAGACCGGCTATTGGCGCCTGAGTCGCCCCGCCGAAGAGGGCGATCAGGGCCCCGGCATGCTCGCCGGAATCGGACCAAACCCGTACCCGACCGCCGAATCGGTCGAATCGCTGCGCAACGCCGCGGGCGGTTTCGACATCGAGGCCTCGATCGTTCACCCTCGCGGGGTCAGCGAGCTCTATCTCGGTCAGGTCAAGGGGCCACGCATCGACCTCGTCACCGATGCCGTTGTGCGCACGGCAACGGCGAAGGAATACTCGGCAGCCACTCGTCTCTACGGCCTCGTCGACTCCAAACTTCTCTGGGCCTGGGACATCGCAGCACTCGGCCAGGACCTCCGCACCCACTCGTCAGGAACCCTCTCTCGTGTCGAATGAATTCGAAACGCTCCCCGGAGCCGTCGGAACGCCACCCCAGCACTACGGCAATCCGCTCGGCGAGCAGAAAGCGCTCGCCGCGGGCGGTGCCGTCGTCGATCTCTCGCACCGCGACATCCTGACCATCACGGGGCCCGACCGCCTGACCTGGCTCGATTCGCTCACCTCACAGTCGATCGCGCGCCTCGCGCCCGGTGAGTCGAGCGAAACGCTGCAGCTTGACCCGAACGGGCACCTCGAATTCGCGATCCGCATCTTCGACGATGGCGAGAGCGCGTGGCTGCTCGTTGATGAGGGCGAGGGGATGTCGCTGCTGGCGTGGCTCAATCGCATGCGTTTTATGCTCCGCGTCGAGATCACCGATCGCTCGCAAGAGTTTGCTGTCGTTGCCGCGTTCGGCGAGCCGCCGATTGCCGCGGCGGCGCCGGCGGGTGTTCCCGTCGTCTGGAGCGACCCGTGGAGCTCGGTCGTTTCTGGCGGCCACCAGTACGCGCTCACCGCAGAACACCCGGGCGCGCAGTGGAACTACAACGAGATCGTCATCGAGCGTTCGCGTCTCGCTGAGGCGGCGGCGCTTCCGCACGCCGGGCTTCTGGCCCTCGAGGCCCTGCGCATTGCCGCGTGGCGCCCGCGCTTCGCGACCGAGGTAGACGCGAAGTCAATTCCGCACGAGCTCGACTGGTTGCGCTCGGCGGTGCACCTGACAAAGGGCTGCTACCGCGGGCAAGAGACTGTCGCGAAGGTGCACAACCTCGGGCACCCGCCGCGGCGGCTTGTGCTGTTGCACCTCGATGGCTCAGACGGTGTGTTGCCGGTAGCCGGAGACCAGGTTTTCGTCGGCGAGAAAGAGGTCGGCACGATCACGACGGCCGGTTTGCACTACGAGCTCGGCCCGGTCGCCCTCGCCGTTGTGAAGCGCTCGGTTGACCCAGCGCTCGAGCTCGCTGTTGCCACTGACGGCATCCAGGTGTCGGCAGCGCAAGAAATCATCGTTCCGACCGACGCCGGCGCCGTTGCCGACGTGCCACGCTTGCCCCGCCTCGGCGCCGTCGCACGCTGACAATGAGCGAGGGAACGCAGGCCGCGAGGCTGCGCAAGCTCG
>Ga0247817_10000210_pt1 | contig 37654 bp, 35 predicted proteins | sample UWRJL212509R1_FD_178010 | JGI IMG/M metagenome (GOLD analysis project Ga0247817, IMG submission 178010) | Plant litter microbial communities from Arlington Agricultural Research Station in Wisconsin, United States - UWRJ-L212-509R-1 | ecosystem: Environmental > Terrestrial > Plant litter >...
CGCCATTCTTTGCGAGTGCATTACGCACTTCAGGGAACGTACGATTCTTGTTGTCTGTTGCTGTCTCGATAATAATACCAACGCCACCAGGACCCATACCTTCGTAGGTCGTCTCTTCTAGCACGGCAGCATTTTTATCAGCAACACGATCAATCGCACGTTGAATATTCGCGGCTGGCATGTTTGCCTGCTTTGCTTTTTCAATTGCCATTTGTAGCGCAGAGTTCATTGTTGGATCGACACCACTACGTGCGGCGATCGCAATCAAATTTCCAAGTTTTGTAAATACTGCACCACGTGCCGCATCTTTTGTGCCTTTTTCTCGCTTGATTGTTGACCATTTACTGTGTCCAGACATAATAATTCTCCCGTCCTGTTCGGTATATTTATACCTATTATAACAGATTGAGTTTTACGAATTAAAGTCCGCTCTTTATAAAAGCCAATCTATCGTCAAGACTGCAAATATCAAAAAAATGCTAGCAATAACAACCAGAGTCACTCCGCCCTTAATCATCCGTAAATCATTTTTTCTCATACGCCCACCTCCACTGCACGTAACAGGTAGATTCCTGCCTTATACAGTCTATTTTTCGTTGGTTTTATAACCGTGCCGACATCAGTCGGGTTAGGTTACCTGGCTATATCTTAGCAGGTCTAAAGCATCAAATCATGAACTATTGTATAGTCACTATAACGACATAGTTAGTTACTAGGCAATGTCCGCGGCGTATCTTGCGGACTCTCGTCCTTGCGTTTCTTTTCATCAATCAAAACCTTCTCAAGATATGAGATCTTGGCCTTTATGGACTCTACACCGAGCTTGTCATCTGCTTGTTTTAGCGCTTCATACGCCACTCGATACTCCCTCAAAGATGCTTCGGTATCACCATGCTGTTCATATGTCGTTGCCTTTTCGATTTTTTCTGATGCTCGCTGCTCAGGCGCTGAGTTTGTCGGTAGAGCTACTTTGCTATTCATACCATGCAGCATCAAAACCGAAAGTACGCCTATAGCCAGAACTACTAAAATACTCCCAATAATTGTCACCATTCTACTACGCTTCATAGCCTTCTCCATATCATTATTTCCAGCACTTATTAGTACTACTCACCGAAACTGTTCGCGACGTGAACATCCTACTAAATCTATTGTTTGATGGTGGTGTTGTTGGAGCGACATAACACATTGGATAGTCCTTCGTACCAGACGCATCGCCATCATTATTCCAACCCGCCTCGCATTGGAGTGGCTCGGCACTATTGGCATTACATTGTATATTGAACCGGGACCCGCTCCGTGGAAACAGATTACCGAAATTATACCTATCACTACCACCATCTGATTCTATGTTAGTAAGATTGTTGATACATTTTGATACGGTATCAAATTCGTACATATTATCATTAATTGCCGCGGTGGGATGGAACATTGTTTGTTGACCTACCCATGCACCATATGCGCCATAGTCGCTCCAATTATCATTTAGTGACGTTTTGAATTTCGTATAACGGCTAGTGCCACTCGGGCATTGGTCGTAGCCAGAATTCCACGTCCAATACTGAAGACGCAAGAATACAGTAGATCCACTCATGCCCAGTACGGCACTCTCCACTGCAGGCTGAGCTAAAATTGGAACAACATATACCGCACTTACACCCGTCGGTCCCCAGGAACTGTACGACGACCCAACTCGGCATCGTTGTTGAAGGTGAATCTTATATCCAATACCGGGACTTGAGGTTGCACCATAATAAACGCTCATCGATCCTTGTATCTCGACAAATTCAGGCTCAGGATTAAACGACGAGATCAATTTAACCCGAAAATCCGGCGCTGCCCCAGCCGCACAGGCTGCAGCAGTATATGTATAGGTTGAATTTGTTGTGCCAGTACGATTAAAATTACCCGGACTACTTGGCTCACTAATGCCGGTCTTTGCACTGACCGTCAGCGACTCCTCGCTATCGACATCAGACAGCGCATACACCTTAAAGAGGTACCTCGTTCCTTCGGGCGTCCCGAAGTTCATTTTTAGATCCGCGGTAGCATATGGCCCCTCGAAAGTAGCACTTCCCTCTGGTGCACGATAGACATGATATCCTGCTGCATTCGTGACAGCCGCCCATGTCAATTCAAGATTAGTAGTTGTTGTCGCCCTCGCATACACGCTCGTAGGCGTCGCTGCACGAGTCATCCTATTGGCGATCGCTGAAATCGCCGTGCCACTATATTGTGCAGCATTTGCCTGTAGCTGGAAGTAGTACCTAGTTGTTGGTAACAATTCAGATACTGTTATTTCCTGCGTTGACTGCGAAGGTATGTCTATCGATCCAGTCAGTGGCACCATGTTAGAACTTGTCGAATAACGTAATGTATAATTTTCCGCACGTTGAATCGCGGACCAGTTGACCTTTATTTGAGAGACTGACGCTGTTGCGGTGATAATCGATGGTGACTGCAAGTTCCAGGTTGTGGCATTTTTTACCGTCGACCAATCACCCGCCATGACCGATGTCGTTGCTGAGACACGCATATAGTACTGTGTATTTTGAGCTAATCCATCAAGATTTTTACTATTTGTCGTCGAGAGCGTATCCAGAATAGGACTCGTGAACGCAGCGTTCGTCGCAACCTGGAGGCGATAGTTACTAGCATTTGGCACCCGACTCCATCCAATATCGATTGATTCAAAGCCAGTTGCGTCGTGAGTATGGATATTAGGGATACCCGATGTATTAATACTCGTATTCCGACGACTAAAAACTTCCACGACCTTGCCGTCCGTTTCGTCCTTATATTTCAATACGAACTCCAAACACGACACCGAACCCTTGCACTCGTCGCTGCCATCACCAGCGTAAGCAAAGAAATCATCAGATGAGGTCGGCGTCAGGTCACTACACTTTATAGTATTTGTCAGATTAGCGACCGCCTTTGGCGTTAACAACGCTCTCTTATCAATCCCAACTAACACATTTTGCGCAACGGTCGTTGCACTTGCGGTCAGAGCAGAACAACTAGGATATTCTCCATTAGAATCGTAGTACTTTTCTAGCGACTCCACGATGACCGTCGCCTTGGAACTGCGCTGATTATCCCTGGACTCCATCTGGAACCATCCCATTCCTAGAAATGCGATTGCCACTAGAATGCCGATAATAGTAATAACAGCTATCATCTCAACAACAGTAAATGCTTGAATTCTACTCTTCATGATTTCCCCTACCTTAAATATAGCTTAAGTTTAGCCTATAGTCGGGAAAAATACAAAAACCCGCCATAGGGCGGGGCCAAAGCCCCCCGTAGTAGTTTCTTACTAAGACCAGTAAAGAATAGCTACTGACAGGGTCAGCGTCTTCTTCGTTGGATTTATAACCGTGCTGTTCGTAGAGGTGCTCTACTACTTGGGTTAGGTTAATGATGCCGGATTGTTCGCACGTAATTTATACAACTAGTGCTTGACGTGATTGTATCATAATTATTCAGAACAAACATGAAATGCTGATTATTGACTTATTCAATGATATTAGCCTCTCGTAGATCCAGCTTTGTGACTCGCCAAAGATAGACGCAAATTGCGATAATAATGATATAAGCTCCCACCAATGCGCCAGTTGGCAGTACTAGCTCGGACTGTGCCCATGGCAGCTCCGACAAATACCGCGTCACCATAGTAATGTATTGCAATAACCATTGTGCTGGTAGCCCAACAATAGGCTGACTAATTGGTACCAGTAGCGCTCCTACTCCAGCAATAAACGTCGATAGCATTGCCGCAGGAACGAAAGGCAAGATCAAAACATTCGAAATAATTGCAACGTGCGAAATCTGACTAAATCCAGCAATAATAATTGGCGCCGTCATCAAATGTGCAGCAACAGTCTCGCCTAAAATCTGACGGATTGTTCCTGGCTTTTTTGTATCAAAAAAGTATCGTTGCAGTAATGGCGCCACGATCATCACGCCAGCAAATGCTGTAAAACTCAGTAGCCACCCCATGTCATCCCAGAGGAACTGCGGATTCCATATAACTGTTACCATTGCCGCGAACGGCAATAACACTAGCGGATGAAACTTGCGGCCATAATACCACGTCGCTAACCCCAGTGCCGTCACCAATCCCGCTCGGGTCATACTTGGGCTAAGGCCGGTCACGGCGATAAAACACGCCACTAACCCAATCGATCCTGCCATGGCTGCATACTTCGACACTTTCATCAGTAAACGTCGAGATAGCCGAACCAAGATCGTTAGGTTATAGCCGCTAGCGACAACAATATGCGTCAGCCCCGCAACTTGCATTGCCGACATCAAATCTGGCGGCAATGCCGTCTTTTGCCCAACAAGGAATCCAACACCCAGGCTTGCTTCTGGCTCCTTGATCGTCTTTCTTACGGCAGCCACAAACCAATCACGAAACGCAACCGCCGGATCACCAGCAGGAGTATGGCTCATCAATCCAGCACGCAGCAAACTACCGGCATATGTCGAGAATCCTTTGTCTAATGTGCCTTTGATGATGACAGTATCGCCTCTGCGAATTGTAGGCCCAGCAGAAATTGACACCTGCAGCTTACCAGGTAGTCGTATACCTTCTATAGTCACGGTTTTCACAGGGAACTGCCGCAAGCCAGAAGGATCCGACATAACATCATCACTCACAACCCCACGAGTCTGGATTTCCTGTCCATAAAAGACATAATATTGATCTAACTGCCCCACGAAATCTGTGCCTCGCCACATGCCGAGTAAAGAAGCACCCAGGATAACAACAGGAATATATGCATATTCCCTTTTCCAAACTCCCAATCCTGCGAACACCAGTCCTGCAAGCCCAAATAACACAGAAATACCTAAAAACTGCGCGATGAATACGCCCGCTAAAAACCCGGCACAGCTAAACGCAATAACGTAAGAAATATGAACCTTACGTCGTAGCAAATAAAGCATACTCTTAGTAATACCAACGAAAGATGAAATAAGTCTGTACTTATTTTTCCAAATAAAAAACACCCGTGGTAGCGATCGACGGATGTTCTTTACATGGAGGGACCACTGGGACTTGAACCCAGGACACCCTGCTTAAAAGGCAGGTGCTCTAACCAGCTGAGCTATGGTCCCATAAATTGTTAATTGCGCAGAGATCGCGAACTTACTCATTACAACTCTAAAGAATATACATCAACAGGGGTAATGTGTCAATGTTTACTCTTTTTGTCGTCACTCTTTCGGGCAGGTTTCGTAAAGAATAGATCGACCACTGCCAGCACGACACCGATACTGATAATCAAGATGCTATTCATATCTAACCATGCATAAATATCAGCCCCGGTCCCCTGTAGTACCAGCGCCTTGCCCAAAGGCTGCACCAAAAAAGCTAGCGCCAAAACAGTAAAGAGCAGCGAACCGATAATCCGCGGAAATACAGTCTTGTAGGTCGCCCCATGAAACAACAAGACGATCGGCGGCAACAATACCAGCAGTGACAGCGTCACAGCATCGGTCAACGGACCATCAGGCACCCAGCCTGTCGCAGATACCATCAAGCCTGCATCATCAAACCATATTGTGCTCAGTACCGAACCGGCGGTCAATGCCAGTCCTAGTAACCCAAATCGCCGCTTAGTAATGAATGCGGCCGCAAACAAGACAACTGCAATGATACCAAAGACGATCGCGACATTCATAAGCATCATTATACCACTCTCGTGATAAACAAATAGCACCCCTTATGGAGTGCTATTTATTATAAATCGGAGGGTTTAAGCGCCGACCTTATCTTTCTTGTTACGACGCTTTGCGTTCTGTTCGATATATTCGATGATTTGTGATGCAACATCGCGCTTCGTTAGTAGCTCTGGCGTCTTGAGGCTAGCGGATGAGTTTACCTCTAGTACGACAGGACCGTTATCAGATCGCATCATATCAACACCACAGATAGGAAGCCCCATCGCTTTTGCTGCTTTGATAGCCGTTTTCTTTTCTTCATCAGTTAGTTTGACGGGAATACCAACCCCACCTTGGTGTGTGTTTGAGCGGAAGTCATCGTCCAGGCTCTGACGCTTGATACTTGCCACAACTCGGCTCCCGACGACCAATGCACGGATGTCTTCACCCGCAGATTCTTTGACGAATTCCTGTACCAAAAAGTTCACACCTTCAACGTAGAAGGCCTGCATTACTGCCTTTGCCGCCTTTGGCGTTTCAGCCAGTACAACACCATTTCCGTGCGTACCACGTGCAACCTTGATAATCAGTGGCGTTCCACCAGCTAGTTCAATCACGTCCTCGAAGTTCGCAGTTTCTCGTGCAAAGACAGTCTTCGGAATACTGACCCCAGCCTTGGCAAGGATCTGGTATGCGCGTAACTTGTCACGAGAACGATTGATCGCTAGTGACGTTGCAGTAGAGAACGTTCCCTGGCTTTCAAATTGACGAACAATCGCAGTACCGTATTTGGTATAGCTCTGGGCAATTCGTGGAATAACTGCATCAAAATGCTGCAATGTTTCACCTTTGTAGCGAATAACGAGTTTATCTTTTTCAATCGAGACATAACACTTTGCATAGTTAATAACGCGCACTTCATGACCACGTGCTTTCGCAACCTCGCGCAAACGCTTGGTTGTGTAGTTCGCTGAACCTTTTGATAAAATAGCTATCTTCATATTTGAACCTTATCTCTTATAGTAATGTTTTGCAAGTAAGTCCACAGGTGCAGAAAAGTCAAATTAATACTTCCATTCCGACTCATTTTCTTCGTTCAACTCTACGTTTACGAGGAATCGTGACCTCAGTAGTCGTCGTCCTATTAACAGAGGGAATCCCATTTCAGATCGATCACTCAAAGTAACGATCGCAGGGAAGATTCGACCCTCGAGATTCATCTTTGTCTTGATACTATATCGCTCTTGGACCTGGCCATTCGAGCTTCGTACTTTCTGCACGAAAAAGTCTTTTGTAGATGTCGTTATAGGTTGCATCGATTGTGTCTGCAGTTGGTCTGACGGCGCGATTTCAAAGCTCAGCACACGGTCACCATCCGCGTCATGTTCGACCCGAATGTTCTCGGCGTGCAGGGTTGATGAATATGCGCCAGTGTCAATCTTTGCCACAACACGGTCAATACCAAGCTCAGGCAATTTGGCGATCGATCGACGTCCAATCATTCGACGTGGCTGTTTGCGAGTGCGTGCATAACGGCCCTTGAGTGCTGCATTCATATGTTCGTTAAAGGCGGCTATATTCTCTTGCACAAAGGCACCAGTCACAATTTGAGATCCTTGATTCACTTCTAGGACGAACATCTTCTTTGTTTGACTATCTTGGATCACGTCAACACCAGCAACTTGTAATTCGCTTGCTCGACTCGCCTTTTTTGCGATAGTAATCAGCCGTGTTGGCGCCTGGTCAACAGGAACATATTCAGCGTGTCCACCGGCCGACGTATTATTCAAGTGCGATTCGCCAGAACCAACTCGTTTAATAATAAATCCAGGTTTGTCCATATAGATACCAACACGATAGTCTCCGTCATTCGGAATGAACCGCTGACAAATAAAGTGTACTTCGGGGTTTTCAGCAATGATCTTTAACGACTCATCACGAGTAACGAGAAAGTTCATTTTTCCCTTGGCACCAATAATATCCTTTAGGATGAACGTCTCGCCCAGCAGTGCACCTTGTTCACTCGACAATACTTCGCTCAGGCGATCAGACCGTCGCACATACAGCGTGTACGGTACGCGCACGCCATTGCCCCACATGCGGAACATGGTCACTAATTTAGAGATACCCATACCGAGTGCTAGCGTATCGACAAACGCAACGCCACTATAAAACAGGTACTGCGCCAGTGCCGCAGCCTCTTCTGGCATTACTTCCCATGACTTTAAATAGACAAATGCAGCATCCGCAAGATCATGACCGGTAGGCACATTAATGACATGTGCTTGCCCGTCTTCATCAATACTATATGCTAGGTTTTCTAGTGCAACCGTCACAATATCGTGATCAGGGAATCCACCAGCTTTTTGCAAGCGGCGACCAAATCCATCAAAACGCGTACTCGTTTCACTACGTTCTGTCGGGAAAACGATCGCAACAAATGGTTTTGTAGAATTCATAATTATACCTCCAACCTTTTGGTCATATAGTCTAGTAGTGCGTCCATTTTCTGATCAACTTCAGCACCAATTTCGATTTGCGGCGTCTGATTTACTTCGAGAATAAATGGTCGGTTCGTCGTCTTTTCCAACATCAAGTCAACGCCAGCAAATTCAGATCGATTTAATATTTCAGCAGCACGAAGAACTGCCTCTTGGGCGTCTTTTGGCAAGGTATCAACAGAAACGACTTCACCGACTGCACCAGCAGAGGTATTATTCAGGTGTGTATCGCTGTTCGCGTCACGTGATCGTTTCAGGACCAGCGCAATCTTTCCGCCAAATACTACACATCGGTAGTCACAATCGTTTGCAACGAACTGTTGTACGACAAACGTCAAGCCTTTATTCTCTGTCAGAACTGCCTTTAGCGCTGCATAGTCGTGGATCAGATAATTGTTTTTGCCACCATATCCATCAGCTGCCTTTACGATGAGCGGGAAATCGATCGGCGGATTCTTTTTGAATACCTTTTTAATTTCTCGCGAGCTACTCATGAAAGTATCGGGGAGCGGCACAGAACCATCAGCAAGTACTGCTAATTCGCCTACTTTTGTCACCGGCATAATGTCATGAATTTCCTTACTAAAATAAGGGGTCTGATGACGAGAAAGTGTTCGAGCAGCAGCGAGTGCTTGTTGCTGTGCCTTGTACCATAATTCAAAGTATACAAGGTCAAACGATGTCAGATCGCGATCAGTCAGCGACTCAACAATAGACAGTTTATTACCGCGAATACTCATATGCAGATCGCTCAGTGAACCTCTGAATAACCGCAAATTCTGGTGTCGTTTTGCTGCGTCATTCAATCGATCAAATAGCATCTCAATATATCCAAATTTATGGCTACGATAGCTAAAAAATACGAGGACGTCTTTTGGTGTATTCATGATTATTGCTCCTTTTGATTACTCATTGCGATGAGTGTTTTAGCGATGGACTTGTGCAGAGCACGACCCGCGATAGGATTTTCACTTGTTATCGGTAATTGCGGACTACGGAAGTTTGCCTCCATAACTGCAGGCAGGCCTTGTTCGTCAAAGTAATAGTCGACAGCACCAAGCGCAAACTCTACGTCACCAGCAGCTGCAGTCGCCCGGTTCATGATGTCTGCGGTACTGAATCGAAGTGCTGCAAGTAGGTCATCTGGCATTTCAACGTCAATATAGTCGTCGTTAGTGCCCTTCATGGCCAGTGTTTTATCTGGAACAACACGCAGAATCGGTACCATATCCAGATCTTCACCACGCTTGACCACGAACATACGTAACTCAGTCAGTAGCGCATCCTTGCGGGCACGCTCAACCAATGCTTTTTCATCAGGCGTACCGACAGCAGCAATACCATCAGGTAAACGGCCAAACATAATCTGTGGCTGTAACACGTGATCAGGAGTTTTTCCCGTCTCTAGCTGTTCACTAATCCATGAAAGTGCATCGTTTTTTTCCATGACTTTGGTGCTATATCCACCAAATCCACCGTTCTCCTTTAGGACAACTCGATCTGTTGCGACCGCGTGGACTGTATCGGCAATAGATGCCATCGCTAGTGGGTCATCGAATCCTACGAGATGCGTCTCAACTTGATAAGAAGACAGTACTTTTTCGTACAGCTCAATCTTTGATCCAGCAAGAGTCTTTAATTCATTAGCATTTAATTTCGGTACAGATTCCGATCCTGGACGGTTAATAGACCCTGTTGGTCGTGCGTAGAGAGCAGAAAGGCTATCAGTACCAAGAGATGCGGCGCTGAACTGCACGGTTCCATCTTTTTCGATGTGCGGTATACGATATTCTCCCTTGTCGAAGGTATCGCGTGTTGATAATACAAGTGTACCGCCGAGTTCTGCGACATCTTGAATGAGACGTCCGTCATCAACAAAATGCAAAGATTTCTCCGGAGTTGTGTTCTGGAGGGTATGGACTGCGACTAGTGGTGATTTTTCTGTTGCCATTGGTGCCTATTATAGCACGTCAAGCATTAAAAGTCAAGGTTAAGCATGATGCCTGGACCCCAACACAACAGGAGTCAGGCGCGTTTTAGAATTCTTCTAAAATCTTCTTTTGCTTCTTCGAAAGCTTTGTCGGTGTATCAACAATAATACTTACGATGTGCGGACCGCGTTTTTCACTGTTCATATGCGGCACACCGTGGCCAGAAAGCTTGAAGTCTGTACCAGATTGCGTTCCAGCAGGGACTTTCATGCGCACGCTACCATCGACAGTGTCGACGTCGATTTCAGCACCAAGGGCGGCATCTACCATAGGGATATGCGCCTCAGACAAAACAATATCACCTTCGCGGGTAAATGTTTTGTGTGCTTTGACACGGATGTGTACGTACAAATCACCCTTTGTGCCACCACCAATTGCCTCACCACGACCAGCTAGGCGAATCGTTGATCCGTCGTCGATACCAGCAGGAACTTTTAGGTTTACTGGTTGCTTTTTGCGCTCAGTACCTCGGCCGTGACAGACAGTACAGACTTTTTCAGGAACTTTCCCGCGTCCGTGACAAGTATCACAGACAGCTGCCTGCTGGATTTGACCAAAGATCGTGTTGACGACACGGTTTACTTGGCCCGCTCCCTGACAAGTCGGACATGTTTTCATGTCGTGACCAGGTTCGACGGTTGTACCTTTACAGTGACTACATTCCACGTCCATATCAAGTTCGAATTTGTGTTCAACGCCAAAGATTGCCTCTTCAAAAGAGAGTTGCAGGCTGACTTCTACATCACGGCCTTTTTGCGGACCACGCTGCTGTTGCTGACGACCGCCACCAAAGAACTGTCCAAAGATGTCGCCCAGTCCATCACCAAAGTCAAAGTTCTGGCTACTAAACCCACCAAAACCTTCGAATGGATTACCCGCACCGCCACCTCCGCCGCTATTCCCACCGACACCGGCATGACCAAATTGATCGTACCGTTGTCGTTTTGCAGAGTCTTTCAGGACGTCGTAGGCTTCGCTAACTTCTTTGAACTTGGACTCATCACCACCTTCTTTGTCCGGGTGGTGTTTGACCGCAGCCTGACGATAGGCTTTTTTTAGTTCGTCCGCGCTAGCGTTCTTGCTAACCCCTAATACTTCGTAATAATCACGTTTACTCATCTGTTACCAGTATATAAAACTAGCACTCAATTGTCTAGAGTGCTAGTTCATTATTTCCGGAGAAACGTGGTTATGCAGCAGATCGGCGGCCAGTAATAGCCTTCCAGATCAACAGCACGATTATTGCGCCAATGAGGGCAACGAGGAAGCTCCACAGGTTGAATCCCGTGACGCCTGCGCCACCCAGTAGGTTAAAGATAAACCCACCTAGTACACCACCGATGATTCCAGCGACGATGTTACCTAATAATCCTTGTTGGCCGTTCGTGCCAACGATCATTGAGGCGACCCATCCTGCGAGTCCACCCAGTACTATCCATCCTATGATTCCCATGACATCCATAATGTTCCTCCTTGATTAATAGTTTGCACATCCTATTATACCCCGATTTTCAAAAGTCATCCATTTTTGACTAAAAATAGCTGATATCTTGCTTGTCCTTATCAGTGAACACTGTTATTCTTTAGAGATTAGATGAGGGGAAAATCTGAATGATAACACGAGTCCTTAACTCGCGAGCGCGCATGTTCCGAAAACTAACGGGGCTACTCGCTATTCCTCTGCTAGTGACAGCATGTTTTGCGTTTGTATTTAGCTATTCACAGCAATCTTATGCGGCCGTCGTACCGGAATCTTGCTATGATTTTGACGCAGGAACCGGAACGATTAACGCCTACGACCCTTTGGCCGACCTTGATTGTGTTACCGATATCGATATCCCTGCAACGATTGGTGGCGTGTCAGTCACGGCAATTGGAAATGGCGCATTCGCCGGCGCTAATATCACCTCTGTTCATTTTCCTAGTTCAATCACTAGTATTGGTTACGGATCGTTTAACGGCGTTGTTCTGACGGATGTGACAATTGCTGCAGCTGGTGATTTAACGATCTACAACGGTTCGTTTGGGACATACCAAGGTACGACACTATCCATAACTGCAGCTGGGGACTTAACTATTTACGAGAGCTTCAGTTCAATGCCAAATCTCTCTTCTCTGGTGATCGATGCTGGAGGGAATCTTGTTATTAACAATAGTTTTAAAAATAGTACGACACTCGCCTCTGTGTCGATTCACGCAAATGACAACATGACACTACTCAGTGCTTTCCAGTCGATAACACTTGGACTGGTCGACTTGTCTGCAGGCGGGAACACAACGATTAGCTCCTCTAGCTTTAGCAATGTAATAGCGACTACTTTTTCCGTCGATACGGACGGAGCATTACTCGTTGATAGTGCAATCACCGGTAGCGGTTCGTCGATTGAATTACTCGAGTTGACGTCAGGTAGCACCCTTACTGTCCAGGGAGGTGGCGTATACAACATCCCGCAACTTGAGTCACTCTCGCTATCATCTGGAGCTGGCATTATGAGTCTCCAACAAGGCGCAGGCCAAGGCCTAGCCGGCCTAGTATCTCTGACGATCTCTGCACCGTCAGGTCTGACCCTCGATTCCGGTCAGTTCTCTGGCTCACCGCTACTTGCGACCGCCGACCTAACAACCTCAGGCAATGTCGTACTAGGTTCAAGTGTATTCTCTAACACCAGCTTGACGTCATTTGCGGTTCACACGTCGGGATCGATCTCAACGGCCGGAACGACGCTCGCTAATAACAGCCTTCTCGAGACACTCACCCTTGACGCTGGTACGAGTTTACAGGTACAGAGCGGCTCACTCTTTAGTACCCCGCTGCTCTCAGACGTTACACTACACTCTGGTACGACCACGACAGTCTCCCAGGGTGTCTTCGCAGGAAAGCCATCGCTGCAATCTGCTGAAATCGTCTCAGGCGGCAGTATGACCCTCCTAGACTCAGCATTTCAAGCCAGCACCGCACTCACCTCTTTGACATTGTCATCGGGCGGCGCGATTACTATAGCAGCCGCTGTTTTCTATAATGCTCCTATCTCTAACTTCACAATTAATGCTACTGGAGCAGTCACAATCGGCCAAAGCGCATTCCAGGGCAACCAAATCAGCACCCTCACCCTACCGTCGACAACAACATCGATCGGTGACTCTTCATTCATGTACGGTACGCAGCTGACGACAGTCAATCTTCAAAATGCGACGCCAACCATCGCCGCAAACGCGTTCAGCTTTGCAGGAATCAAAAATACAGATCCCGCAACCTACGCGAATGTTCGATATGTTCCAATTTATATGACAAATCCTGCAGGCTACACAGATACTATCTACCCAACACGCGACGTGAACAGTGATGGTACGAACGACATTGCAGGTGGCTACCTCATTAACCCCGCTTCATTCGAAACCAGTTATGAAAATACATCAGGAACAACTATCACTCCAGGTAGTGCAGCGGTTGGTCGCCTAAGTTCTGGTACATTATTGACCGACTACCGAGTTAGTTCAAACCCAACCGAAGACCTGACTGCATACTTCCACCAAGGTGATAGCTATAGCTTTACTGCACCAGCAGTTAGTGGATACGTCACTCCCGCAGCAATCAGCGGTATCTATGGCAGTGGCGCAAACCCAATCAACTTTGTATACACATTACCTGTTCCTCTGGCACCAAACACAGGACTAGAGTCTGCAGCGACTCATCCGATCGCACTATGGAGTCTGTTCATTATTGCCGGCAGCTCAATCGCTTTTATCGCATACACGCTGTACCGAAAAACGAACTAGCTTTCTGAGACCATTGACATATCTAGTTTTTAGTATGATAATACACCCTGTTCTCGCTTCACAGTGACGCGCGAAATAGTAGAGAGGCAACCATGCCAAAACGAGAAGGCCTCTGGCTAGAAGTTCCTATCGATCGGCTGCACGTCGTGACTGTTCCGACGTTGAATCAGATCGACAACATGGCAACAACGCTCATTCGCAAGAGTGAGCTGGGAGGTGTCGTAGAGGTCGAGATCAACTTGACCCTCCGGACCGCAGCCAGCAGCAGGGAGTTCACAAAGAGCATCAAGTTCACAGAGATAACATCCAATGGCGCCGTAAGAATTCTGCGGACAGCTATGGCTGGGATTCCCTTGCGAGCAATCCACCAACCATCAGCGGATGGACATTCGCGAATCATGCATCTCGAACCCATCCCTCGCCCATGAAGTGAGAACGCCCCTCGTACCGAAAGGTACGGGGGCATTCTTTTTTTAGAGGACTTTACGGATTACTACGAATTTTGACAGTAAATCTCGCCAGACTCCAACTCAATTGAAACGCTGTATGCACGATCCGCTGCGACACCGTCACAATCTTGTCCCGCCTTGTATACGGCTCTAGTATCTGACGGATCACCCATATCTGTAATAGTTGTCACAGTAGATAGATCACTGGTTGTCAGGTCGGCGGCCGTTGGTAATACACCCCGGTTATTCGCCGTAAAAGTCGTCACTTCACTGCTAATGGTAGAAATGTCAGATTTACGTGAACTATCTCGTTGGCTACCTTGTAGCGACGGAAGCGCGATAAAGACAATCAAGACAAGAATGAGAGATAGCAAAACACCGACAGAACCCGTGATAACCCCGGCAATAGCTTTTCCGCGAGATTTACTGTGTAGTGACAATGCGCCGAATATGATAGCCAAAATACCACATATAATGCCGATAAAAGTGAGAGCTGCGAATGCGACCGAAATAATACCTAAGACTAATGCCGCAATAGCTAATCCTGATTTTTGATTTGTATCTGCCATGATTCCCCCTTTAATAGTACTGAGTACACTATACTACAATTCTGTCTCGTATAAAAAACCCCGCAGCCATTCATTGCTGCGGGATTTTAGGTCAGTAACGTGGAGGTTACTTTTTGTCTTCTTCGATGACTTCACCTTCTACTGGTTCGTCATCTTTCTTTTCGGCGTCTTCACCTTCAGAGGCAGGTGCTTCCTCTGCGGCTGCAGCTTCGTACATCTTGGCGCCAATCGGCATAATCGCGTCATTGAGAGCCTTAGATGCAGCCTCTAGCTCATCTTTGTCTTCGCTGTCTTTGTGCTTCTTAGCTTCTTCGACTGCATCAGTGATGGTTTTCTTGTCGTCATCACTAATCTTGTCTTTGAATTCATCAGGCATTTTTTCAGCTTGGTAGATTGCAGACTCTAGCTGGTTACGTGCATCAATTGCTTCGCGCTTTTTCTTGTCTTCATCTGCGTGCAGTTCAGCGTCTTTTGCTGCTTTTTCGATATCTTCTTTGCTAAGGTTACCACTGTTAGAGATCGTAATACTCTGCTCTTTACCAGTTCCCTTGTCTTTTGCCGTTACATTGAGGATACCGTTAGCATCGATGTTAAAGGTAACTTCGATTTGTGGCACACCGCGTGGCGCTGGCGCAATACCATCGAGAGTAAAGCGGCCGAGTGATTTGTTATCACCCGCAAGCTCGCGCTCACCTTGGGTGACGTGAATTTCAACTTGCGGCTGGTTGTCTGCTGCAGTCGAGAATGTCTCTGACTTACTGGTTGGAACGGTTGTGTTTCGTTCGATAACCTTCGTTGCAACACCACCCATTGTCTCGATACCGAGAGAAAGTGGGGTTACATCGAGTAGTAGCACGTCTTTGACATCACCAGCGAGTACTCCACCTTGAATAGCGGCACCAATGGCAACAACTTCGTCAGGGTTAACACCCTTGAGCGGCTCTTTCCCAAAGATGGCCTTTACCTTCTCGACGACTGCTGGCATACGAGTCATACCACCAACAAGGACGATTTCGTCGATGTCAGATGCTTTGAGGCCAGCGTCTTTTAGTGCGTTCTCCACAGGTTTTGCAACACCATCAATGAGGTCTTTAACGAGTTCTTCTAGCTTGCTGCGAGTTAACTTGTACTCAAAGTGTTTTGGACCATCAGCATCAGCCGTTAGGAATGGCAGGTTGATTTCAGTTTCATTTGTTGATGAAAGTTCTTTCTTTGCCTTTTCTGCTTCGTCCTTGAGGCGTTGCATAGCTGCTTTGTCAGATTTCAGGTCGATACCTTCGTTTGCCTTAAACACATCGAGGAAGTGGTTCACGATACGGTTGTCGAAGTCTTCACCACCGAGGTGTGTATCACCATTAGTGGACTTCACTTCAAAGACACCATCGCCAAGTTCTAGGATCGAGACGTCGAATGTACCACCACCAAGGTCGAATACGGCGATCTTCTCGTCTTTTTTACTCTCAAGTCCGTACGCTAGTGCTGCGGCTGTTGGTTCGTTAATAATACGCTTTACTTCCAGACCGGCGATCTTACCAGCATCTTTTGTCGCCTGTCGTTGCGAGTCATCGAAGTACGCAGGAACGGTAATAACCGCTTCGGTGACTGGTTCGCCCAGGAAGGCTTCAGCATCTGCTTTAATTTTCGAAAGGATCATTGCTGACACTTCCTCTGGTGTGTAATCTTTGTCGCCCAGAGTAACAGCGACAGCCGTACCCTTTTTTACGATTTGATATGGCATGATATCGAGGTCTTTTTGGACTTCGTTATCTGTAAACTTGCGTCCGATGAGGCGCTTTACGCCATAGATAGTGTTTTTTGCATTGGTAACGCGTTGACGTTGAGCAACTTGCCCAACGAGGCGTTCGCCTGTTTTGTTGATCGCCACAACGCTTGGTGTTGTTCGGTTACCTTCTGCGTTAGCAATAATCTCTGGCTTGCCAGCTACCATGTATGCAACGGCACTGTTAGTTGTTCCGAGGTCGATTCCGATAATTTTACCCATACTATGTCTATTCTCCTATTTAACTGTCTGAAATGTCTATACTTCTATTTTAGCACTCTAAGCACTAGATTGCCAATATCTTTAGTATAAATAAATTAGCACTCTCATGTCAAGAGTGCTAATTTATATTATTTCGTATTGTTCAATAAAAGTATTGACGACCACCGTTAATAGGACTATTATCATAAAGTCTTTGAGAAGTTTCGAAGAGAAGTGAATCCGCTTGAGTAGATAACTCGGTGGGTTCTTTGTTTTTTACAAACAATCATTTACAAGCAGAGAAGGAGCTATGAGTCTCATCGAACGCATAAGCGTCGAGGGTGTCATCCTGAATGACCCCAAGGCAGAGCGCGCATTCCTCGTCGCTTTGGAGCGTTACCTCCTGGTAGCGTGCAAAAAAGAGGCACGGCGGCTCACCCGGCTAAAAGCCAAGGCAAAAAAGCGTTACGAAAAAGGTCAAACGGAAAAGGACGAGTCACCTGACATCATTCGTGGTGTCTACCTTTTCCCTCGAACGGCGCTACCATCGATTCACGATACGTGCATCATGGTCGACATGCCGGACATGCCGATCTACTGGGAGATGCTACGGAATGCCGTCAGTGCTATCCAGATCAAAGGCGTCAAAGTTCACGCAGAAACCAGTCGGCGCCACCGCAACACCCAGCACATCGATTCGCTCATCATTAACGACTGGTATGTCCTGATCCGCGTCGAACCGGCGTGAATCATCGGTTAACCAGATCACCCTTATGTGAAAGGATTCGAGACAGGGCACCTTCTCTGCCTCGAATCAGGATATATGTTCGTTGAACGTATCACCTGATTCGAGCAATACGTTACTCGCTACTATTGGCGCGTCACTTTTACCATCGCGTGGCGAATCACGTTATTACCGAGCAAATACCCTGCTTGGAGTTCTTCGGCGATAACTTCGACGTCACCGACGGCATCTTCGTCAAATTGAATAGCCTCATGGTATTCTGGGTCAAATGGCGTACCAGGAGTCGCAACAATACGTTTCACATTCAGTCCGTCGAGAGATTTTTCCAGGTGTTTGACCAGGCCGGTCACGCTCTGTACCCATTTGTTTTCCGCAAGCTCAGCTGGTGCATACACGATTGCACGTTCAATATTATCAATAACCGGCAGAAGCTTTAGGATGGCGCTTGCCTGTCCTGATTCACGGGCAGCCGTTTTTTCTAGGTCAGAACGCTTGCGGTAATTTTCAAAATCAGCACGTGTTCGTTGCAGGTCTAGCGTTAGATCGTCGATCTGTTGTTGCAATGGATCGATAATTGGTTCGTCCGTCGCGTCTGGTTTATTTTTTGGCATTTCGATTCTTCTCCTTTTTCTTACTCTTTGATAGTGTATTCTCTGTTCCGATTATGAATTTCGTTCCCATCGCTTCGAACAAAAAGTAACATATCGCACCGACAATAATCAAAATGATCGATGGGATGAACAGCCATGATGGAAATCCAGCGATCAAGTGCCCTAGCCAATCAGCCATTACAAAATCTCCTCTAGCATCGCACCGGTATGGCGAACGAGCCGCATCACCTTGTCATAACTTTGGCGGGTTGGACCAAGCACGCCTATATAACTACGGTCACTGTACGGTGAGCGGAAACGACTAATAATCAATGTTGCGCCACTCGCCTTTCCAATAGGGTTTTCGGAACCGATGTAGACATTCAGTGGTTCATTTGGCGCTGCTTCACGGAGCCAAGGCTCGAGGTTGTCCAGCAGTCGAGCAACTGCCTGGGCATGGTTACCTTGCATAAACTCTGGTTGCGAAAACAAATTACCAATACCGCTCATATATAGCTCGTCGCCAATTGTTGCGATACCAAGGTTTTGCGTCTGTTCAACCAGGCTATCAACAGCGCTACGGATTGCGCGATCGGCGCGACCGTCAGTCTTACCGACACGAGCTTCTAGTGCACGGACACTACGACTCTCTAATTGCTGCGGTTCCTTTTCATGAGATTGCGTCAGGCTATTAACATAGAAGCGATAGCCCGTATCGGTCGGAACACGACCAGCACTAGTATGCGGCTGCACAATGTATCCCATCTCTTCGAGACGTGCCATTTCGCTACGAATCGTCGCACTAGAGACATTAAATAGTTGCGCCAACATGACGCTTCCAATAGGTGCAGCGATCTCTGCGTGTTGTTCAATAATAGCGGCTAGGATTTGAAATTGACGATCGGTCATGTCATTATTTTAGCGCTAATTAGCACTCGGTGTCAATGAGTGCTAGCAGGATGGCAGTTACTTTTGTAGTCGGCGGAGTGAAATTGCAGCAACGGCCGTAATACAAATACCCGCTAGGATAATGATCACAAAGTTATTTACCAAGAATCCTTTGAGACCAGTGTTCGGTGTTCCAACCACAGGTCCGCCAGATCCAGGCGTAACGGGCGCAATCGGTGCAGATAGTTGGAATGCGCCTTGGTCACATGGTGCGCCAAGACGCGTCACGCCACGAGTGTCGGTCGATTCACATGTCCCCGCTCCACCGGCACCAGCTGCACCGCTCCCTGCAACAAGCGCTAGCGTTGGAACTTTGCCATCCAATGCGTTGTATCCAATAGCTGGTTGTGTCGTACTATTTTCGGCAAGCGTCGTGTCGAGTAGTGCAGCAATGTCATTCGTTTGCGTCGCACCAAATGGCGCACAACTAGCAGCAGAGCTGACCGAATTGTTAAACGTGATCGTTCCATCGTCTGTTACTTCACATTCTATGTACGGACTTTGTCCGCCGATGATTGAATTATTGACTGTTAGGTCTGTTGCCAGGCCAGCGCTACCACCCGCATACACGCCACGATTTGTCGTATTTGAATCATATCCAACAGGATCAATATCGTTCACTATTGTCACGTTATTTGCCAGCATAGAAACATTGCTGTTCGCGTTATTTAGTAATGCTAGACCCGTATTACTATCCCGGATTGTCACGTTTGACACACTATGCGAAACACCTCCCGCTACCGCAACGGCACCGTAGAATGATTGTCCGATTACGCGGTTAAATGTGCTATTTTTAACAGTCACATGATTAACGTCCGTAGAGAATAACCCAGCTCCTGGAGAATTAAACCCAGCGTCGTCGACAAAGACATTATCAACCAACAGGTTCTCACCCGTGGCGACAGCCATGATTCCCGTTTGCTCTGTATGGCTAATGTAGGAATTTTTAATTGTTGTTGATGCATACGGGCCTCCAACCAGGAAGATTCCGAACGTAGGAGGATTAATAATTGATACATGATTAATATCGATGATTGAATCCGTCAAAGCAACGATATATAGTCGTGCATTCTCAAGCTTCACATTATTCACTGATAGATTTTTGCCTTGGAATTGCACGGATGTAGTTGGGCTGTCGGTAATGATCGATAGATCTTCTATGACCACATCATCACCATTCACTTCAAATATAACCGCGCCGCCATTCGCATTTGGTGTATTGATATGGACGTTCGTCAGATGCGCACCGTCGTTGCTATTTATCAAATTAACCATAGTATCCTCGGCATTTACAACAAAGTTATCGATTACGCTGGCCTTTAGATAAAAGATCGGGTTTGTTAATGTTCCTGTTTTATGAATATCTACATTCTTTATTGTACTGCCGACGTAGGCCGACTGGATATCCACCTGAGTGTTCGTACTCGTCATCGTCAACCCATCAAGGAGAGATATGTTGGCGTTCGACGTAATACCGCCGTTGATCGTCACATTTGTAAATGACACGCCTGGAACATAAGTGTCATAAAAGTAGAGAGCGCCATCACCATCCGTATCGACGATAATATCAGAGACTGTTGCAGCTTCGACGTCCAAATAGACATCAGATCCATTTGTGTCGGTCATATTGATGTCGTTGACGATCCCTCCAGATGCGTCATTTGTGATGTATGCACCATTCGTGGTTTGCGTCGCGATATGCTTCATGTCGAGCGATTGTATGCCAATATTCGCCTGTTTTACATTCGCCCAAACGTTTGCGATACTCGTCGCTTCACCGTCAACATCACTCGTAACGTCGACTCCTTCTTGCTCGAGTCCATCGATAACAGTACCCGCTCCAACCAGTAGTTGCATGTAGCTATAGCCACTTCCGTTTCCGACTTGGCGCAAGTTTGTCACCGTACTATTAGCACCAACTTCGACACCCTGGCTACTGTTCACTGTCGTCGTGACATCACTCACCGTAACATGTGTGCTATCTGACATGAAAATACCAACTTGCGACGGAGCAGTAAGTGTCGTATTAGAAATAGTCACATCGTCACATGGAGTTGCTAGGCCAGTCTGACAGTCGATCTTTGCAGTCGCAACGTTCGAGTTTAGATCAACATTATTAATCGTGACATTAAATACCACCGAGCTATCTTCGGCGAGCTTGATTTCCGCTGGAGCGAAGTTACTGGTTATCACCAATGAATCGAGGGTTTTATTTGGTCCGTTAACGAGGACGGTTGCCGTTGGATTACCCATACCGACAATTTGCGTTACGGTCAAATCTTCAACACTTGTCGTTTCAGCACCGGTCATTTCCAGAGCATAGCCACGTAGGATCGTACTCGTTTTTCCAGCTCCGACAAGTGATGCATTATCGAGCATAATATCACGATGACCACTATAGGTGACGAGGTCCTGTGTGTAGGTGCCCGTACCAAGTTCAATCAAGTTATTGCCCGCTGGATCTCCCGCGGGACAGCCACCATAAGCAGCACCTGTGTTAGCAGCAATCGAAGCCTCATATAACGAACATCCGACACCAGGATCAACGTCTTCGTCGGTGGTCGTCGTCACAGTGATGACTGTTGGTGCGGCTGCAAATGTTTGCTGGGAAAAATGATATGAACTAAATGCTGCAGCAGCAACCAATACCACTGCAATAAATCCAAATATACTGTTTTTAACATGCACCCGTTTCGCTGCGATAATCACCCGTTCACTCACCTTTTTGTTTTAGAACTATTAACTACTTTTCATAATAGCATAAGGACAATGGCCATATCAAATGAATCGGCGGTTTGCTCAGACCCTGGTATTCCGATATACTTTCCTGCATGACTATCGCCACCCTATCCGATGAACAGCTTGCCTTGATCAAGCAATGGCTTGGTACAGGATCTATTAATATTTTTGGTTTGCCATTCGCCGGTAAAGATACACACGGTAATGAGCTCGCGAGCCTCTTTAATGCACCACTACTGGGTGGAGGCGAAATATTACGTAATAGTATTATCCCACCAGAGATTAAAAAGGAACTTGATACGGGCGTACTGATTGCAACAAGTGATTATCTGCGTATCGTCACCCCATTCCTTAGCAAATCCGAATTCATGGATCGCCCACTGATTCTGAGTTCTGTTGGACGATGGTTTGGTGAAGAAGAGGGTGTCCTGCAGGCAACAGCAGCAAGCGGACATACGACGAAGGCGGTCATTTATCTCCATGCGGATGAAGACATCATCCGTAAGCGTTGGTTGGCATCACAAGAAAAAGGTGACCGCGGCGACAGAGCCGATGATGCCGAGCATGTGCTCTCGACTCGCATCAATGAATTTACCAACAAGACGCTACCCGTTATACAAGCGTACCGTCAAAAGGGTTTATTGATTGAAGTAAATAGTGACGCAGAACAGCACGAAGTTCTGAAAACTATCTTGGGCCGCCTACTGATCCTTGCGACTAGTCCCGCTTCAGCATCACAGTAAATGCTTCGGATGGAATATCTACTTTACCGAATCGCTTCATGCGCTTTTTACCCTTTGCTTGTTTAGCAAGGACTTTCTTTTTACGAGATACGTCACCCCCATACAGGCCAGTCGTGACATCTTTACGGAATGCAGACAGGTCAGCACGTGCAATAAATTTACCACCAATAGCCGCCTGCAGTGCAACTTGGAAGTTCTGGCGTGGAATAACATCTTTTAATTTATCGACAATTTCGCGACCGAGTCGTTGTGATTCGCTGCGGTGCGCCATGATACTGAGTGCATCAACAATATTGCCGGCTACATAAAAATCAATACGTACTAAATCTTCTGCACGATAGGTATCAAGTTCATAGTTAAATGAACCGTATCCACTGGTTACCGACTTTAGTTGGTCATAGAAGTCAGTCAATAGATTCGCCAGTGGCGCCTCAAAGCTAATCAGCGCACGTTCGTCGATGTAACTCAGGTTATTTTGCATACCGCGCTTGTTAATAATAAGTTGCAGCACGGCCCCTATGTATGACTGTGGAACGACGATTTCACCCTTGATCCAAGGCTCGCGAATTTCTTTAATCTTGGTGACATCAGGCAGTTCGCTGGCGCTCTTGATATCAAGTTCATCGCCTGTCGTTAGGTCAACTTGATAATCAGTCGACGGGTTTGTCACGACTAAATCGAGATTGTATTCACGCTCTAGTCGTTCGCGGATAATTTCCATGTGCAGGAGGCCTAGGAATCCGATGCGTACACCGAACCCAAGTACTGGTGAGTTCTCTGGTTCAAATTGCAGGGCAGAATCACTCAGACTTAATTTTTCAACTGCATCTTTTAGGTCGAGGTATTCGTCATTGCTGACCGGAAAGAATCCAGCGTAGACAAATGGTTTCACTAATTTATATCCCGGCAGTTGCTCGTCGGTGTGTGATCGCTTGGTTGTGACTGTGTCGCCAACGCGAGCTTCACGAGTCGTTCGCAGGTTAGTAACAATATATCCGATCTCACCTGTCGTCAGTTCAGCTTCGCTATGCATGACTGGTTGCAGCGATCCAACTTCGAGTGCAATACCGTCTGCATCATTGGCAATCATCTCAATGATATCGCCTTTTTTGATAGAACCGTCAATAGCACGCACGTACAGCACAACTCCACGATACTCGTCGTAATAACTATCAAAAATGAGCGCACGTGTTGGTGCGTTAGGGTCGCCTTGTGGTGGTGCAGATCGCTCTAGTACAGCGTCCAAAACTTCTTTTACACCCTCACCCGTTTTAGCACTAATCTTTAGGATATCGTCTTCACTACAGCCGAGTAGATTAATGATTTCAGCACTCACTCGTGGCACATCAGCAGCAGGTAAATCAATTTTATTGAGTACTGGAATAATAGTCAGGTCCGCAGCCAGTGCCAGGTAGACATTCGCGAGCGTCTGTGCCTGAATTCCCTGGCTTGCGTCAACCACCAAGATAGCACTTTCACATGCCTGCAATGAACGGCTCACTTCATAACTAAAGTCGACGTGCCCCGGCGTATCAATCAGGTTCAGGTCGTGATCCTTATACTTCATGCGAACCGGCGCAAGCTTGATCGTAATGCCCTTTTCTCGTTCAAGGTCCATACTGTCCAGCAGCTGTGATTTCATATCACGATTAGATACGGTACCGGTGATTTCCAGCATGCGATCAGCGAGTGTCGACTTGCCATGGTCGATGTGCGCGATAATACAAAAATTTCGGATAGATGATTGATTCATTATTCTGATAACTTCTTTGGACGTTTAAATAATATTTTTTGTATGCGTGACAAAATGGGGCCGACTTCTTCTAGTTTTAATAAGTAACTAAACAAGAGATACGCTGCTCCACTGATTATCCCAATAACCGCGAATTTTGGAAAGCTTGACCAGAATCGTTCTTCGGCTCCAAGGGGCAATAATGAAACAATACCGTAAGTAATAATCGTCATAAATCCGGCTGCGCTCGCCATGCGTGCTATAGCGTGCACAAATATTGCATCGAACATACCGCGTATTCGGCGCGACATAATAAAGAATAGGATAGACACTTCGATCACAGCGACAATCACTGATGCCCAAGCCAGTCCGTATACTCCCATGTCGAGTACCATCGTAAAGAATACTGCTAGCGTAATATTGAGTGCGATCGTAAAGAATGAGATATAGAGTGGCGTCTTCGTATCCTGTTGCGCGTAAAAACTACGTGCAGAAATAAAGTAGATTGAACGGAAGAGAATCGACAAACAAAGTACCGCAAAGATACCGGCAATGAGTGGGTGGCCACCGTATTTAATAAAGCTTACCAAATACCCACGCGCAAAGAACGCAATGACCGTCACCGGCAATGCCAGCCACACGATCACACGAATTACCGTTTGCAGTTCGTTCTTGAACAAGTCGGGGCGACCTTCGGCAAGTCGTTCGGTCATCTTTGGAAATGCCGCTGTACTAATGGCGACACCAATCATGTTAATTGGCACATACGACAGACTCATCGCCTGTTGGTACGCACGGACACTACCGGCGACCATTCGTGATGCCAAGTTCGTTTCGACGATGCTGTTAACGTAATCAATACTCTGGTCCAATGATCGAGATGGCAAGAGTCGTAATACCTGACGAAGTCCCTTGTTCTTCCAGTAAATCTTGAACCTATAGTCAAAGCCCAGGCCAATCAGACCCATACTACTGACGACCAGTTGCAATATAGCACCGAGGATAACACCTAATGCAACGCCCATGATCCCACCGTCAAATATATGCAGACCAAATAGTGAAATTCCGTTCGTAAAGAAGACGACACCGATGATAATACCGATGTTATAAAGGATCGGTGATAGTGCAAAGAACGTAAATCGTCCAACAGCCTGTTGCATACTGGCGATCACGGTCGCGACAGCAAACAGGAATGGACTCACCGCCATCACGCGCATCATACTGACGGCCAGCCCACTACCCGCCTCACTAAGTCCCGGCCCGACCACATAATGGACCAATGGTTCTGCAAAGATAATAATCAAAATACTGGCAGCGAGTGTTGCCAGCGCCATCAAGTTCATCAGGCTGGTTGATAGTTCCCATGCAGATTTCTTGTTACCGCTGGCGAGGCGTTGATTAAAGACTGGAATAAAACTAACACTCAGCGCACCAGACACGAGAATAATAAACATGAAATCTGGAATCGTGAACGCTACCGTATACGCATCGGCACCAGCTGGGTATGTATCCAGATAGTTACCGTTAAGTAGACGGTCACGAACCAGCCCCAACAAGCTCCCTGCTAGGGACGATCCAGCCAGCAAAAAAGCTGCTATTTGCAGAGATACTCGCCGATTTGCTCGTGCGACGGTACTCGTGAATCGTCCCATAGTTTTTATCGATCAAGCTTTGTTAGTAAAGCTTGGCCTCCTTTGGTAGTTCCATATCTTTCAGAATCTTGGTGACACTGTCTTCTTCCAAGGTTTCATCTTTCATCAATGCATCAACAAGTTTTTTCAGACTCACCATGTTTGCTTTGATGACGATCTCTGCGCGGCGGCTTGCTTCCTTGATCAGTTCTGCAACTTCCTTGTCGATCTCACGTGCAGTATCATCACTATATGGACGTTCATGCGTCATGCGATCGAACATCATGCCGCCATTATCTTCGTGGAAGACTTGGTCGCGAAGCTTTGATCCCATCCCCTGTTCAATCACCATGTCTCGGGCAATCTCTGTTGCCTTTCGTAGGTCAGAACCAGCACCGGTTGTGATACGATCATCGCCGTAAATAACCTTTTCAGCGACACGGCCACCAAGTGCACGCGCCAAGATATCCTTGAATTCAACGACGCTCGTGTAGCTCTTGTCTTCTGGTGGCAAGAACCATGTGACACCACCAGTACCGCCACGAGGAATGATCGTTACCTTGTGTACAGGGTCGCTGTCAGGCAAGATATGTCCAACAATCGCATGTCCAGCTTCGTGGTATGCAGTCATTTCTTTTTCTTGTTCGCTCATCACCTTTGTTTTGCGCTCTGGACCAATTGCTACTTTTTCAAAAGCTTCAGTAATATCAGAGTTCGTAATCTTTTTTGCGTTACGACGAGCAGCAACAATAGCCGATTCGTTCGCGATATTTGCTAGATCCGCACCAGATGATCCGGCAGTCTTTGCAGCGAGTGAATCGAGATTAACCGTTCCTTCAGTCGGCTTGTTTTTGAAGTGCACCTTTAGGATTGCTTCGCGGTCTTTTCGTTCTGGCAACATAATGTTTGTGCGTCGGTCAAAACGACCTGGTCGCAGTAGTGCTGGATCGAGTACGTCCGCACGGTTTGTCGCAGCCAGCACAATCACGGTCGTGCCCACTTCAAATCCATCCATTTCAACCAAGATCTGGTTCAATGTTTGTTCGCGTTCATCATGACCACCGCCCATGCCGCTTCCACGACGTCGTCCAACGGCATCGATCTCATCGATAAAGATAATCGCAGGTGAGTTCTTTTTTGCCTTCGCAAACAAGTCACGTACACGTGATGCACCAACACCAACGAACATTTCAACGAATTCTGAACCAGAGATACTAAAGAATGGAACGTTTGCCTCGCCAGCAACAGCCCGTGCGAGCATTGTCTTACCAGTACCCGGGCTACCAACCAGTAGGACGCCCTTTGGAATCTTTGCGCCGAGGCCTTCGTATTTCTTTGGTTGTTTGAGGAAGTCAACAACTTCTTCGAGGTCTTGCTTTGCTGATTCGTTACCAGCGATATCGCTAAATAGTACCTTTTCTTTGTCTTGGCCGTATAGTTTTGCCTTTGACTTACCAAAGCCCATAGCTTGGTTGTTTTGGCCCTGTGCTTGACGCATCATAAAGAAGAAGAATCCGGCAATCAACACAACAGGAATGATAATAATCGCAACATTCCATAGTGCATCACCAGTCGTATCAACAGGTTTGACACTGACAACAGCTCCGTATTTCTTGTCGAGTCCCTGTTCGATCAGGCTACTTCCCGCTTCTTTGACAGATTTTTCAGTCGCTTCGTCGCTGCCTTTTGGCGTAATCGTTAAGTCGTTACCTTGCAGTTCAATCTTTGAGATCTCGCCTGCATTGGCACGATTAATAACGTCGGAGATTGCAACGGTCTTTAGGTTGTCTTTTGGTGCAGTGATGGCAATGACAGCCAATACACCAATAACCAAGATGACCCAAAATAGTGCTAATCGGATGAAGTTATTCGGTTTCTTTGAGGGAAGCGGGGACTTTGTTGCCATAAAAAATTATATTCCTTTCAGGGACTGACTGTAACAGTAGTGTTCGCTACTTCTTATTTTATCAGCTTGATAGTGAATTGACGAGGGGTGAAAGTAAACTCCACTGCATTACCTGCCTGATATCGTCCGCCTGGTCGCGCGGTCTTGATCGCTAGCAGCACGCGCTCTAACTGAGGGCGGGTTAATAACCCCCGCGTGACATGTCGCAGAATCTCTACAGCAGGCTGTGGATCAATTGCAATAAACAGATGTCGATCATAGTCTGGGCCCGTACCAGCTAGCTTTTTTACCTCTACATCGATCTGATGCTTCAAGATTTTTTGCTCTGCATGCAACTGGGTTAATTTCACCTTATCGGCTGGCACGACATCGACTAATTTTCGCCTTAATCGATTGCGCAGATACGCATCACTCTGATTTGTGCTATCTTCCCGCCATGCGAGGTTGTTATCGAGCGCGTATTGAATGATCTCTTGTTTTGGAGTGTCTAGGAGAGGCCTGACAATATCCGAATCCAGCACCGCCAAGCCACGCCAGCCCGTACCGCGGACATGGTTGATCGCAATCGTTTCAATCAGATCATCGTTATGATGAGCTGTGATAATCTGCGCATCATGAAGATCGGCAAGTTCCCGTAAAAAAGCATACCGGCGACGGCGAGCTAATTCCTCGCTAGCATCGCTACCTAATTCTTCGCGTCGCGTCACGAATGGCACCTTGTATGCCTTTGCTAATCTTTTGACAAAGTCAGCATCCTGCGCAGAATCCGCTCTAATTCCATGGTCAAAATGCGCGACTATCAGTCCAGAATCGCGTGCACTATGTAGCATATGCAAGAGCGCGACCGAGTCTACTCCGCCGCTGACCGCGACGATATACCGCGTATCATGCACCCACCTTTTCATAGTTTTAGTTTAGCATAATCGTTATAATGGTGGCCCAGATGACGTTGAGTTGTTCGCAGCTCCGGTCCAAGACCAAAAGTTTGATGATCCATCGGCGTATGCAGTCAGTGCATCGCGCTGCGTAATCATAATTCCGTCAACATAAAACGTTGATGCAGCCCCGACTGTTGTCCAAAGGCGCAATGTCGTTTGGGCGGCAGATGTTGTATATATTCGAGATATCCGCTGCCAGTCACCTGTCGTTGTTATTGGTGTCATCTGCTGAACATTTGTACTGTAGTCGCTCGCCGCTACATTAAACGTAGGAACTGCGCCGGACTCTGAGTAAACATATAACGAAAGAGCGTAGGTCGTTGATGGGCTAACCGTAATTGTCGTCGACTGCACGCCAGTCGATCCACTCGTCCAGACGAGCTTTGTTGAATACGTTCCAGAAACTTTTACATTTGTCGCCTGTGTGCGAGTGCTCACACCTGCACCAGCACCGGAAATTGGCGCCGCTTCACTACTAGGATTTGGTTCCAAGTTTGTGACTGTCGTACACGTACCTGGTTGTTGCGCTGTACTATTCGTCACAATGTAACTCGTATCACCGTAGATTGCGCTGGCACAATAATATTTCGTCTGTCCAAACGTGCTGTACGCAAAAGTCACGCCACCACTTGGTTTCAGGCATATCGTGTTTGCAGCGGGTGATGCAGAGCAATCATTTGCAGTGGGATATGAGTCTGATGCGCTCGTAGTCCTGTACGACTCTAGTTGCTTTCTGGTATTTGTGAGTGTGGATTGTACCGTCGCATCCTTTGCGCGGCCTTGAATACCGTTATACGCAACAATAGTTATTGCCGCTAAAATACCGATAACGACGATAACGATCAGTAGCTCCACGATCGTGAAGCCTTTTTGCCTAGGTGCCCACTTTTGCATGGTCTTAGTTTAGCATAAGCACACAAGGATATAGCTAGAGATACCGCGTACTTCCAAATGGTATTTTTTGTTTTATGTAGATCCCTGTTAGCAGGGTATCGGCAGAATGAATCGTCCGATCACCATACCGCGCGTTGATGTCATCGATCGCATCAGTCACCATTCGTTCGCGTACCAAGCTATCCTGAAACAGACTAACCTGATCTTGTTCGAGTGTCTGCAGCTCGTAGCAATGAATGCCGATTTCTTTTAACTCATCTGGTGCCTTGGCAAATAACTTTTTTGCTAGCTCAAAGATCGTCTGATCCGTATAAAACGGCGATGCTGCCATAAAACTACTATGCCAATAGCCCCGATCCCTTGTTTTTGCATACACATATATACCGCGTGCAGATTTATCTTGACTACGCAGCCTTGAACCGACCGATTCACATAGATGATGGAGTCTCTTGACGATCTCGTCGTACGATAAATCAAACTTTTCTAACACGTATTGCCGACCGACTCGTTTGATATCAAATTCACGATCGTCGACTTCGTGGCCGCGGAGTCGTTGATGCCACTGCGACCCAACGATACTCTTGAAGACGATCTTTTCCAGCGTCACTGGATCGGCATCTAAAAACTCTAGGGGAGTCATGATCCCGACTGCATTCAGGCGCTTTTCGTTATGGTAGGCAATCCCCGTTAGATCAGTTAGCTTTAACTTGCCCAGCACTTCACGAATATTTTCGTGTGTAATCACGTCTAGCCCATCTGGCTTATGTAGCCCGGCCGCAGTCTTTGCCAGGAATCGGTTCGTGCTAATTCCCACATTGCAGCGCATCCACACGCCAATCTCATCTTTTAATCTTTGTTTAATCTCCATGCCGATTTCTACCAGGTCCCGATCCCGAACCAGACTGGTTGCATGGTGAAAATCAATTACCCCTTCGTCAATACTCTTCATAGTCACGTGCGCCGAATATTCCCGCATGATATCTAGCAGTCGATGGTAAATATAGCGATATTTCGGCGGGTCGCTCTCTAGCGCAATAATATCTGGCGCGTAGATTCGTGCCTCTCGTAACTTCATCCCTACTTTCACGCCCAGCGCCTTCGCCTCGTAACTTGCTGTCACGATAGCAGTCGTGTCAGTTCGCCTGTTGACGATTGCGATTGGCTTGCCTCGCAGCATTGGCCTCGCCTGTTGTTCGGCTGTCGCAAAAGCACTATTAAGATCGATGTGCATGATCAGCGGACGTTCTGTGTTGTGGCTATCCTTCATAGTGATCAGCCTCCATCGTGAGGCGCCACGTCAATTGTTCGCTATCCAGTTCCAGGCGATAATCTGCCCCACCGTCGGTCACATCAAATATATGGATCGTCTTGCGTCCGCCAGCTCCTGGATGTCGCAGCCCTAGTTCCGTAATCTCTATTTCTCGCCCATTTGCCCGTTTGAACCTGATCGGATGACAGGGATGATGTCCGGCCCCAAACACCGCCACCACTTGTATTCGTTCGTTTAAAAAAGTTTCGTCATTCATTTCAAAAATCCTCAAAAATATTAGTTTGAGAAACGCGTTTTGAATTGTTCGCCCGTTATGTTGATGCGTTTCTCATCAAAATACCGAAGACGATTGAATGACCATTCGCGAGGGACGCTTAGCTTTTCGGCCAGTGAGTATCGCGCGGTAATGTGTTTATTATAGCACCCTGCTGCCTGCATTTACATATAAGGTCGGGTAGAGGATAATACAGGTATACCTAAGCATAAGGACTTTTAATAATGAACCCTTCAGATAACGAACGAGATCAGCAACAAGATCAAGAACCAGCACAAAGACCGGAACAGGCAACGCCAACTTTCACCCCAGTTGATGAACCAACTGCTGAAACGAATCCGATTGTTGATACCCTCGATACACCGGCGCAGGCAGAAACATTTACAGAGCCAGAGCCACCACTAGAATCAACACCGACAGCAACAATCGTCGATGACCTAGATGAACCCTCACCTAGCTTTGCCAAGACCCCGGCAAACCCCGTCGACCCACGCGCAGTAGCCCTAGCCAGTGGCGCCGAACTTCCTATCGGAAAAAAGAAATCCCACATCATCGCGGACATCGTGATCGTACTACTCATCCTCGCGATAGCTGCCACCTTCGCCTATTACTTGTTCTTTATGCCAACTTCTCCGCAATCAAATACATCGACATCACCGACTTCAACAGAAGTAACATCAACGGTCGAAGCCGCTAGTACTGAACTGACAAATGCCTCGACCAGTGAATCAACCATCAGTGAAACAGATGATAGCACCAGCGCCACAGACGCGAGCGTCAGCGCAGGTGTCGTCGGAGATAGCGTCAGTGAAGACAACCTTTAAACCACTGGTTATCACAGGTACCCTAGCGATTGCGCTCGTCCTATCCGCGACGGTGACAACACAGTCGTCTTTTGCTGTTACGACACTGAACAACTGTGCAAAAATCACAAAGATTAGCAGCACAAACAAGGCGACCCTAACGACAAAGATCGCTGCCATGAACGCAGACTTCGCCACCAGGCTGACCGCGATATCCGACCGTCACGCAGCCATCGATCAAAAACTGGCTGATGCACGATCAAAAGCGGCAGCGGCGTTTGACACAAAGATCCAGGCCTTAGGTGCCAAAGAGGGCATTACCGACGCACAGCAAAAGGCCATAGAAAAATACCAGACAGACATGAAAGCAGCCGAATCAATACGCATCGCGGCAGTCGATGCTGCACGCGCAACCTATCGCGCTGGCCTCACCGAAAATGTCACTGCTCATCAATCCGCATTATCTGCGGCAGCAACCAGTTATCAAACAGCTCTAGCGACGGCGGCGGCAAGCGCAGTGACGAACTGTCGAGACAGCACTGCAGTTGAAACGCTAAAATCAGATATCAAAATTGCCCGCGCAGCATTCAAAGCAGCTCGAACCGACGCCAAGATAACCACCGAAATCAAGGACTTGATGGCAACACGCAACACGGAAATCAAAACGGCGAATACAGCATTCGCAACATCTGCGACAGTCTACTCAACCGTGTTATCGACAGCCCTCGAGGGTACTAGTTCAGATTCAGCCAGCTAAGGCTAGAAAAAACCTTCGTTTTTTGATAGAATCATCTCTGTACTATCTGCAAGTTATTGCGATAGGTATACGGCAGCGTAGCTCAGTTGGTTAGAGCGCAAGACTCATAAGCTTGAGGTCACAGGTTCAATTCCTGTCGCTGCTACCAAAGAAAAACGATCACTCAACGTGGTCGTTTTTCTTTTGCCTCAGCTATTTGTTTCCTCTAGTACTAGTCTATGTTGTCGTGTGTATTCTCCCCAACCACTATCTCATAACACGGTTCCTTGAGCGTACGGCTCGCAGTCTGTATACCGTTGTAGTCATACGTTGCATTTAGGATATTCTTAACCGTAACAGATGCTTTAGTATTTGATCCACAGACATCAGATACTTTTGTTTGTAATGTTTTAATGTTTCCTAGTGTTGCAATCGACTCATCCGCCAGAACCAACGAAGCCGATGCGACGGAGGCGTCTTCACCAAAGAACTGGCCAGACTCGCTTAGGTCCACTTTTAGAACGTCGACTCGTGATTCAACAAGTGACACGCTAGACTCATTATGAGATGAAACTTCCAGCTTCTCTTGTGTTGCAGAACCGTACGTCATGTTACCTTTTTGCACATTGATATTCAGTAGCTGTGGACCAGTAATATCTATAGACGATTCATAGGCCCAATTGTGATTCGGGTCATCCAGCGAAAGTTTGGCAGTACCGTTCTCGACAACGATCTTTACCTTTGGCGAGTCCTTTATCATCCGTTGGCTGATCGCTGGAGTTGTTGTAGCAACAGTGTAATTAACATGTGTCCAATAGGGTATGTCCAGCTCTAGTGCAGTGACCGTAGAAAAGTCAGCCGGCAGCTTTTCGGTAATCTCAACAGTATTGCGCTGGATTTCCTCATATTCTGATCGCTGATATATTGCACCGATCGTCAATGCCGCACCAAAGCTAGTCAGGCCCAGCGCAATAATAATGACGGCACTAATCCAGATACGTTTATTAAACTTTTGTGCGAATGCTGCGACAGCGACCAACACAGATAGTGCAAATAATAATGCGCCGCTCGCAAACATTAATGCAATCATGACCGCGTACGGATTAAACATAGCCGCGTTTGTTTCATGAGATATTCCGTATGCCACTGCTGCCATTAGCGCCGCCGCTCCTGCCGCTACACCCAGTGCGGTAATGCCTAGCAGAATTGTTAATACTCTTTTAATAATCGCGACGCGTCGCTGGACGTTGATTGTCGAACTCGAGTCATTCAATTCTCGAATCGACGAGAGGGTGACGGGTCGTCCTGACATTTGCAACTTTTCTGCCGCAGTACGCGCTGCCGGAATAATTAACCATCCGATAATATACAAAAGTAAAGATAGACCAAACGAGATAAAGGTCAGAACGATGAACGCAAGTCTCGTCCAAATGACACTAACGCGCAAGTAGCTAGCGACGCCACTCAGTACACCGCCCAGGACTGCACTGTCCAGGTTTCGATACAATTTACGTGTGCCTTCAGCGGAAAATACGTCTTGATCAGTATCGGCAACAGAATCATCAGTCATGAATTCTTTTGGTTCACCTAGCTGTTCACGAATCGCCGTAACATCGGCGCTCGCAATAACATCCTCCGGCTTTATGTCTCGTTCTAGTAACAATTCCGTAATACGAATTTCAATATCTGTCATCAGCTCAGAGTCGGCCGTATACGCCTCTAGTGTATCAATGTATGTCTGCAGTTCTTTCTTTGCAGATAGCTCAATATTATAAGGAACTTTTGCGATATGGATTCGGGTAATGTCTTTCATATTTTCTCCTTATAATTTCTTTAGTGTTGATTGCAGTTCTGCTATTTTCTCATTCATTCGTTCGGCTACTTCGGTACCAAATGTGGTCGTCCTGTAATACTTACGAGGCGGACCTTGTTCACTCTCTTGCCACTCGTGCATCAGCAGCCCATCTTTTTGTAGTCGTGAAAGTAAAGGATAGATCGTGCCCTCCACAACGACCAGCTCGGCTGATTGTAGTTGACGAATAATGTCACTCGTATATTTTGGCTGCTTTGAACAGACCCGCAAAACGCAGTAGGCAAGGAAGCCTTTGCGCAATTGAACCGCAAGTTGTTCGGCATATGATTCGCTGTTATTGTCTGTGTTCGTCATAACTACTATGTTATACATAGTACTATAGAAAGTCAACAACCTAGTACATTTCCCAAGTTATCCCCTTGTTTGCAGAGAGAAGGAATGTCATAATAATCGACCAAGAGAGCCCAGTCCCCATGAGACACCCGTCCCATATTGGCTCTCGAAAGGTGATCAATGACTATCTTTGCAATCGTGGCGCTATCGTGTGGTATCGCCGCATATCTGATCGCAGGATTCATCAGTTACGTGCTGTTCGTCATCTACAGCGGCCTGATTCCGCGTCACCCCTGGCTATTCGTTATCGGATGGCTACCGTCATTGGCGATCATGGCCATCTTGAACGGAATCGACACCTGGCGACAAGAGAATCAGTTGTGGTGAATACCTCAAACAAGACCCTCGTCATCACAATTAAAAAGTCCCGCAATTGGTCGAGCTCTCGCTCTCAAGCGGGACTCTTCCATTTCCTGATTATCGGCTAATGCCAAAGACAGCAGCTTCACGACGACTCAAAAATGACTGAATTTCGTCATCACTGCGACTACGATTCCAGCTTGAGACTTCTAGTACTTCGCTCATTGTTACTGGCTCTATGTTTTGGGTGGATTGCATTACTTTTTGCTTTCTTTTTGTTTTTATTGTTTTATGTATCTATTTAAGCATAAAAGGTATAAAAAAGCAATAGTAAAATGCGTAAATAGAGCCTTATTTTTGACGCCATGACAACGGTTATGGTATAAATAGGTTCAGAGGAAACAAAAAATAAAAATGACTATACTCTCGTCACTCGCTATCGTGACCCTAGCCGCATTAATCCATGCGAGTTTTCAGTTGAGTATTAGTGTCTTGACGCTACTGAGCGGACACGCGATTGGCGCAAAGCATTCGACTGCCCGAGTCGTGAAACTAACATCTAGTTTCGTCATCGGTGCGGGCATCATGGCAGTACTACTACTCGCCTTTATCGCCTTGGTCGTACAACAAACATTTGGTGGTGATGCGCCGCAGCTGGTCTGGGCAGTCGCCTGCGGACTAATGATCGGCCTAGGCGTCGCAGTCTGGATGTTTTACTACCGCCGCGAAAAAGGGACAGCGCTATGGATTCCACGGAGCGTTGCACACTACCTAAGTGATCGGACAAAGGCAACCAAGGTATCGGCTGAATCATTTGCGCTCGGCGTCATGAGCGTCATCGCCGAACTACTCTTTATCATTGCCCCGCTGTTCCTCAGCGCACTAGTAATCGTGCAACTCCCTGGAACCTGGCAGCTCGTTGCAATCGGTATCTACGGCATCGTATCAATCTTGCCGCTGGTGAGCGTTTGGGCGCTGATCAGTAGTGGCCACAAACTAAGCGATATCCAAAAATGGCGCGAATCAAACAAGAGCTTTTTGCAATTTGCAGCAGGCAGTGGCTTGATCATCCTAGGGCTATTCACCTACGTAACTAAAGTATTGACTGATACTCTCGGAGGCTTTTGATGTCCCAGCTGATCGACGTCGTCAAACGACAGGGCAAGCGACCGACCGAGACGTTTACCCGTGAGAAACTACATGCATCTGTCGTGGCTGCTTGCCTGAGTGTCAAGACACCCGCAGGACAGACCGAAAAGATCGCTGAAGCAGTCTGTGATGCAGTCATAGACTGGCTACAAATCAGGCCAGAAGTGACCAGCGGTGATCTGCGACGCATCGCAGCACGGAAACTACATATTCACCATCCCGACGCCGCCTATATTTACGAACAACACCGAATAATTATCTAAGGAGAATCCACCATGGCCCAATCACACACATTTGACTACGACTTGATTGTTATCGGCAGCGGCGCTGCAGGTAGCGCTGGCGCAACGATTGCTGCCCGTGAAGGCAAGCGCGTTGCTATCGTCGAAGCAGACACCTTTGGTGGCGATTCACCAAACTGGAGTGATGTGCCGACAAAGGCGTTGCTGCACGTGGCACGACTATACGACGAAGCTCGTCATGGTGATAAATTTGGCCTCCGTACCTCGACCCTAGGATACAACTACCCTAGTATTCGTGCATGGAAAGAACTAGCCGTGGAGCGAACCGGTGCCGCTGGCAATCGACGATTCTACGAGAACCATGGGATCAGTGCCTTCAACGGTATCGCCCATTTCTTGTCCCCAAATGAAATTACCGTCAACCGCCGTCACCTATCTGCAAAGAACTTCTTGATCGCAACCGGATCACACTGGATGACACCTGACGTCCAAGGCATTGAAGATACTGGATTCTATACCCCACGCACTATCCTGGAAGCAATTCGCCCACCAAAGAGCCTCCTGATCATTGGTGGCGGAACGCATGGCGTTGAAATTGCCCAGATGATGGCAACATTCGGTACCAAAGTTACCATAGCTGAAAAATCGAGTCGATTACTGCCGAATCAAGACCAAGAAGTTGGCGCACTGATCGAACGCGTCCTGTCTGAACAAAAAGGTGTCGACGTACTCACCCAGGCACGTGTCCTTTCTGTCACCAAAGAAGGCCTCGGCAAACGAATCCTCATTTCACGCGGTGGAGTTGAAAGAACAATCAAAGCTGACGAAATACTCGTCGCTGTTGGTCGCGAACCAAACCTAGACCTAGGA
>Ga0247817_10000211_pt1 | contig 37523 bp, 65 predicted proteins | sample UWRJL212509R1_FD_178010 | JGI IMG/M metagenome (GOLD analysis project Ga0247817, IMG submission 178010) | Plant litter microbial communities from Arlington Agricultural Research Station in Wisconsin, United States - UWRJ-L212-509R-1 | ecosystem: Environmental > Terrestrial > Plant litter >...
GCTGGAAAGTTTTGACTACGAGATCTTTTGGTCTCACGGTAAGTCACTTCCACAGGCGTTTAATGACCCAACAGAGAAAGCACTCGCAGACCCTAACGTGTTTGCGGTGCTTTTTTGTGAGGATGACATGATACTCCCTCAGGGGATACTCAAAGAAATGTTCAACCAGAAGTACCCTGTTGTTGCCTTAGACTATCCATTCCAACAGAACGGGGACTCAACAGTTCTCCACGATCCACAAGGATTTGCGTATTGGACGGGGACAGGTTTCCTACTAGCAGCACGTGAGGTGCTAGAGGGAGTTCCTAAGCCTATTTGGCAAACAGGGCGTACATTTGACCCATTCGTGGACAAGGACACTATTCACTTCTGGCCACGCCATCTAGAAGGAGTCCATTATGGGCTGCATGACCTTAACTTTGGACTAGTTCTCTACTCAGCTGGTCTCCCTATTCTTCCAATGGAACGAACAGGTGGTCAGCATAAACTAAGAGCATTAGGCGAGAAGAACGTTAATAACGGTGTCCACGATATCTACGAGTTAACAGAGGTAGGGCGTGATCTGGTGAGTGGTATGATCAACCCCGAGAACTCAGACCTGTTTAGGGGAGCTTTGAACCGAATTAAACATGTGAAGTTCTGGGAAGACATCCCTCCGTTCATTTCTTATGACGATAAGAACCAACCTTACTTAAATGACGGAAGGAACTATGATGTCGTACGATAGTATCAAGGTAGCCGTTATCCTTCCGAGTAGGGGTCTTATGTTCTCTCAAACGGCCGAAGAAATCCTGAATAACCTTAAGGGTGTGCCGCACAAGATCTTCTTTTCACACCGTAAACCAATACCAGAGTGCTTCGAGTGGCCAACGACAAATGCTTTAGCAGATAGGACAATCACACACCTATGGTTTGTAGAGGATGACATGATACTACGACCCAATACTCTGCAGAAGCTGTTAGAGGAGAATGCAAACGCGGTAACAGCTGACTACCCTGTAACCAAAGACGGGAAGGGTTCAGTCTTCTACGACAAGGGCAAGAACGTAGTATTTTGTGGAACTGGCTGTCTACTGGTAAAAAGAAGTGTGTTCGATAATCTCAAAACTCCCTATTTCACTAACAAGGTAGTATGGAACATCCTAAACTACGGTGAGTCAATAAAAGTAGTTGGCAACGAGGGTGAGTCTGGATATGGGACGCACGACGTTACATTCTCTATCAAGTTATGGAACAACGGCGTCAAGATCAAAGTTGTCAAACAGAAATTAGGACAACGTAAGCTTATTGAACTTGGTAAGGCAGGATCTAATAACGGTGCTCACAATATAGAAGTATGGCGTAAGATAGTGAAGGAAAAAAGACTCGACGAGATCTTAAGTCAGCCAGTAGCTCTTGGAGCGAAGACAAAGCTAGTAACAGTAGATACACCAACTGGAGGCATAAACACCACGAGAACGCACGCTGATAGCCTTGTAGCGCAAGGATTGGCAACGTATCCGCCACGTAGGTATACGATAATTGATGATAGCGACGTAAGTATATGAGACTACTTATAACGCTTATCACCTACAATCGCCTCTCATACACGAAACAGACTCTTAGAAGTCTTTGGGACACGATCGAAGTACCATACTATCTCGTCGTTGTAGATAACAATTCTGATGATGGTACACAAAAGTACCTCAAAGGTCTTAAAGAACGGGGCCGTATAGATCAGGTCATCCTTAATTCAGAGAATTATTACCCAGGTAAAGCGTGTAATATAGGCTGGACCGAAGGACTGAAAGAATACCCTCAAGCCACTCACCTCATGCGGCTAGATAACGATATGCACTTTGAAAAGGGTTGGGATACGAGGGCAGAGGAGTATTTCAAGACTATAGACCGTCTAGGTCAGCTTGGTTTAGACTTCGACGGTGGAGAGAACAAAACTCCTCAGTATTACAACGGTATGGGCATTACTGAATGGCCTGGCTGTGTCGGTGGTCCGAACATCATCCGTAGGCTAGTGTTCGATGCAGGTCTTCGGTACTCGGAGGAACGTTGGGAAGGCTCTAATTCTAAATTGCAGGAAGATTCTAAGTTCTCACGGGAAGTAAAGAACGATGGCTGGATTGTTGGACATATGGATGAACGTTTGTCATGGACTTTTGCAAATAAAGATAACTGGAATGATTTTCCTGATTATTACCTTAAGACTATGAACGACCGTGGGTATGATGAACACGTAAAATATATAGAAGGGTTAAAAGATGGAAAAGCCTAAGAGCGTACTTACGATTGGAACTTTTGATACGCCGCATCTGGGGCACGCTATCTTATTCAAAAGATCTGAGCAATTAGGGGAGTTAAGTGTCGGAATCAATTCAGATGATTTTGTTGAGAGGTATAAAGGTAAACGGCCGATCTTTAGTTACGAAGAGCGTGCAAGGTTAATTGGAAAGTTGGGCTATCGCACTTACAGGAATGATTCAGCGGGTCATGAACTTATAGAGGCTGTGAGGCCTGATTTCCTCGTTATCGGCTCTGACTGGGCAACAAAAGACTATTACTCACAGATTGATGTAACCCAAAGCTTTCTAGATAACAGGGGTATTTCAGTTGTCTATATGCCATATACAGAGGATATAAGCTCAACAGAGATTAAGAGGCGACTGAGTGAAAGCAATAATAATAGCAACCACTAAAGATCGCTCCCGTTGGGCTAAGCAGTGTTACGACTCTCTTAAGAGTTATAAGCGCTATCCCGTGATCATTTTAGACCAGTATGAGTATGAACTTGGGAAGATACGATGGGTATTTGAGAACACTGACCTGGACGAGTTCTTGTTTTTACAGGATTCAGTCAAGATAAAGGATACCTACTGGATAGATGAAGTATTCGACCATAAGGGAAGCGTATCACTTGCAAGCAGACCTTTCTTCATGTATTTAGGTAAGTATACAAGGGAAGCTCTCACGCAATCTGGTATACCTCACGTCGAGACTAAAAAAGACGCTGTAAGATACGAACATGAGTGGACTAATAACTACGCACAAACGTCACCCTACAAAACTATGTTCGACTTGAGTGACACTAATGTATTTAAAAAGCATTTCTCAAGGGATAATATGATTATAGAGAACGACCATTTAATAAAGTATAAACATATATGGAGTGAGGATATGATCTATGAGTATTAGTGTAGTAAGTGCCTACTATGGGCTAGAGGACATGACCGTAGACTTTCTCAACAATCTTGTAGGAAAACTGCCGGACGACTGTGAACTTATACTCGTTAATGCAGGCTCAAAGAAAATAGAACACCCATTAATAACACAGAGGATTGACCTTGACATTAATAAAAGCTTCTCTAATTCAATGAATGCTGGTATTAAACAGGCGAAGGGCGACTTTGTGTGCGTTATCGGCAACGACGTGTTTCCAACTAAGAATAACTGGCTTAAGCGTTTGATAAAGGATGCTAAACAAACAGATGCTTTTATAACCTCACCTATAAATGACAAAACCACCCTAAAGAATTACCGACTCGAACACCTTTACGACAAGCTACACGTCGCTGGTTTTTTTCCGGCTGTCTGCTGGGTTATGTCACGTGAGTGTATTGATAAAGTTGGACTTTTCGACGAGGACTATGAAGGTGGAACTTACGAAGATAACGATTATATGCGGAGAGTGGAACTAGCTGGAGGGAAGCTTGTAGTTGATACTGGAGTAGTCTTAAACCATCTCGAGAGCCAGACCCTCAAGACACTTGGAGATGTGCACGCGATAAGCATCAGAAACGCTGACTTATTTAATAGTAGGTGGTCATGATCGTGTGCTATAATAACCCTAATACGGGCATAGGTTGATAATGAAACCACAAATACCTGACGATCCTATTTCTCGAATACAACAAAAAAGACAGGCACAGGCAGGTTTTGACGTTGATCAGTCTCGGACTGATTCTATTATCGACGCTGTGAAATCATCTGGCGGAGAGACCAAAGACGGTATTACTTCAGCTATGCATGACATACTTATGGCGACTCTCATTGGGAAAGACCCGAAGATAGCCGAAGTTGCGAAGAACCTTGCTGGGCTACTTGAGTCTATTGATAAAGCATCAAAGAACGTCAAAAGCAGTAGCCTAGAGGTGTTACCAAGTGTTTACAAGTCGCTTGTCGACGCTATTGCTGAACTACCAGGGAAGCTTGCGGAAAGCGACAACACAGAAGTTCTTATACCTTATCTTGAGGGTATCAATAAGACGATTCAGGGCAAAAATACAAACCCTGTCGTCACGGTTAACAACAAAGATGTGAAGCTCGACGCTAAAGAGGTTGTTGATGCGATTAAAGATCTTAAAAAAGTTCTGCAGAATGTTACTAAGCCTGAGAAAGAAGGTAAAGAAGCTGATCTGACGCCACTTGTTGATGCAGTGAACAAGGTGACGTTTGCTGTAAACCATCAGCAGTTCCCAGTATCAAATTACGTTCTTCCTTTCAGGGATGATTCAGGCGCTGCGACACAAATAACAGCGGTTACTAGTTCAACCGATCCGACTAAGACAGGGCTCATCGCCCTCAATCCTGACGGTTCCAACATATCTGGCGGCGGTGGAGGTGGAGGAACGCAGTACGCGGAAGGAGTCACAACATCCCCGGCTACTGGTACTGTCTCCCTCGGGCGCTACAGTACGTCTGCGCCAGTGCTTACTAATGGACAGTTGAATGCTCCCCAGCTTGATGTAAATGGTAATACGAAGATTGTACCTGCGTCAGCAACACTTCCTGTGCAGCTTAACGCATCACAGACTACAACAACCGGTTCAATCACCACGTCAACAACAACTATTACTGTGACCGATCTCGCAGGCGTTGGAGCAGTCACAGTAACCATTTTCGGAACGTACGCAGGCGTTAACGTCACTTTTGAACAAAGTCTCGATGGCAGCACTTGGGCTAATGCAACGGCGGTTCCTACCACACTGGTGAACCCTACAGCTATCTCAGGTGCAACAGGTGTACTTACAACTAATAGCACTAATATATGGAATGTATCACCTCTTCTGGGGGTCGCTCAGTTCCGCGTTCGAGCAACTGCATTTGGTTCTGGTTCAGCTAGTGTTCGAATTGAACCGTCTGCTCAGTTTGTTCAACCTAACGTACTTGTGACTAATCCAACGGCTGCAAACCTAAACGCTACTGTTACAGGTACTGTTACTGCTAACATCGGTACAGGTGGGACAGGTGCGACTTCTCTTGGTAAGGCAGAAGATGCTGTCCACGCTTCAGGAGATACTGGAGTTGCTGTGTGGGGTGTTGTCAACACAGGCGCAGCGACGAGCTTTGCTGCCAATGGAGATTATAGCCCACACGCTGTAGATGTACAGGGACGAAGGTATGTTACTATGAAGGCTCCGGCCGCCACCTTGTCCAACGTCTCAGGTTCTGCATCGTCAGTCACTGTTTTAGCAGCTAATACAGGCCGTCTAGGCGCGACAGTCACAAATGACTCATCAGCCCTGCTCTACCTTAAATTGGGTGCTACAGCCTCTACAACTAGTTACACAGTTGTGTTGGCGGGTAACGCATCTGCCCCCTTTGCATATTATGAGTTACCGTTTGGGTACACTGGCATCATCGACGGCATTTGGAGCAGCGCAACTGGAACCGCCAGGGTGACGGAGTTAAGTTAGCATGCCTTTATTTAACCAAGGCGTCCAATCAGTATCTAAAACTGGTAGCGCCAAATTGAATGGTGATGTTACACTCACGGGTGGAACAAATGTTACTCTTACACAATCAGGACAAGATATCTCTATTGCAGCAACAGGTGGATCAGGTTCAGGGACAGTGAATACAGGAACAGCAAATAAGTTGGCCTTCTATGCTACAAACGGAACGACAGTCAGTCCTACGACAGACATTAGTATATCTTCTTCTCAGCTGACACTTGGGGTTGCTTCGGGTGTGAGCCAAGGCGCACTTATCATGGCTGGTGGTAGTAGTGGCACAACAACACTTATACCCACGTCTGTAGCGACGGGCACCCTAACACTTCCATCTGCGACAGACACCCTAGTTGGACGCGCTACAACAGATACTCTTACGAATAAGACACTTACATCTCCTATACTGGTAACACCTGCACTTGGAACACCAGCTTCTGGCGTGCTCACGAATGCCACTGGGCTATCGGTACCTGGAGGGCTATCTGCAACCGGTACACCAAGCAGTACTACATTCCTAAGAGGTGATGGCACGTGGGCTACCCCCTCTGGGTCTGGAGATATGGTACTTGCAGGTATACAAACAGTCACAGGTGCTAAAACCTATAACGTTGGTACACTTATAACTGCTGGTTCTACCTCGGGTACTACTACTCTTAACGCATCTGCCATCGCTGGAACGACAACTCTCGTACTTCCTGCCGTTAATGATACGCTGGTAGGGAAAGCTACAACCGATGCACTTACTAATAAAGACCTTACCTCTGGTACGAACACCTTCCCGACCTTTAACCAAAGTACGACAGGTTCGGCAGCAACCCTCACAACCGCAAGAACTATAGGTACTCTTACGGGCGATGTCACTACAGCTGGTTCAACATTTAACGGCTCGGCTAATAACACAAATGCGACTGTCCTTGCAACGGTCAACGCAAACGTTGGTTCATTTGGCTCTGCGACACAGGTAATGACTCAAACAGTCAACGCTAAAGGTCTTACAACTGCTGCGGCAAACGTTACTATTACTCCAGCAGTAGGATCTATAACTGGACTGGGAACCGGAGTGGCGGCGTTCCTTGCAACTCCTTCTAGTGCAAACCTTGCAACAGCAGTAACTGACGAAACTGGTTCAGGTGCGCTTGTATTAGCTACATCGCCTACTCTTGTAACACCAAGATTTGGGAGTGCTGGTTCTATAACTGACGCCAACGGAAATGAGCTTATCTTATTCCCAACAACAGTAGCCTCAGCAGTTAACGAAATCACAATAGCCAATGCAGCTACTCTCAATGCACCTGAAATTCGTCTCACTGGAGGAGATACAAATGTCAGTTTGAACATTGTACCGAAAGGGGCTGGGTCAGTACTCGTCAATAGTATCTTGGTTGCAACTGCGAGTAATACACTCTCACTATCTAATAAGGATTTAACTGCAACCACCAACACATTTCCTAATGGGTTTGCTGTTCAAGTTGCAGCAACTAACTTCACAGCTTCGACAACTGGTACCACAATAATGCCGTTCGATGATACGATTCCACAGATCACAGAGGGGTTCGAAGTGATGACCCAGGCAATTACACCTAAATCAACAAGCAACATTCTTACGATTGAAGCAACCGTCTTCTGTGGTGGTTCAGTTCCAGCATCTATGACAGCTGCGCTATTCCAGGATTCTACAGCCAATGCACTCGCAGTTTCATCAACGTATATGTTGACAGCTACGGGACCTATTAATATTAAGTTACAGTACTCGATGACGGCTGGTACTACCTCGTCAACGACCTTTAGGATACGCTTGGGAATGGATGTAGTTGGCACCACAACATTCAATGGTGTTGGTGGTACACGTAGATTTGGTGGAATCTCCGCGTCGAATATAAAGATTACTGAACACAAGGCTTGATATATTTTCTAGTGAATAGTGTTATCCAATGTGTACCATATGTTATAATTAAATCAATACGGGCATCGGAGTGACGAATGGCCTATACTGTAGGTGATCTAACCACTAGAGTCCAGCAGCGTATACGAGATACTGGTTACTCTAGTACAGAGATAATTGGATACTTGAACGACGCCCAAAACGATATTTTTAACGAGTATCGTCTTCCTTTTGTCCAAAGCATACAGCCGTATACGTTGGTTGCTGGAGAATCAGACATAACAAATGGCGTGGGACTACCTACCGACTATGTACAAGCGGTAGATATTACATTGACAAGTGGTGGAACACAATCAGTGCTTCCTTACGTTGACGTAACTACCATTGACAACTTCTATCCGAATCCAGAAGACTCAGTACTCCACCCCCCAGGTATACCTATCTACTGGTACTTCTACGAAGAAACCATAAGGGTTTTCCCTGCTCCGGTAACTGGACTGACTGTTTCACTACGTTACTATAAGAAGCCAACCGAGCTGTCAGCAGATGGGGATATTCCACAGGTTCCAAGTGAGTTTGCAGAAGCGCTTATCTTAGGTGCTGCATACAGGGTGTTACAAGTAAAAGACAACTACGATCAGGCGGCTATTCTCCAAAATAAGTTTGACGAGATACTGCAGAAACTCGTGGTTAAATATAGTCAGCCACAAGTAGGCACAGCTATGCGGATGCGAATCAACAGGATCGTTACTAGAAAACAGAGTTTTTAAGGAGACTACCCTATGGCTTGGGCACGAAGAACCACTAAGACAATCCCGCGTGTCGGAAGCAGTGCCGACACGTTTGAGATCAATGACTATAGCGGTGGCTATAACTCTTTTCTGTCCAACGATAAGTTTCCCTTTAAGAATGGTGGTACAAACATGTGGCGTCTTGCACAGGATGCTCGTATTGCTACTCTTGGTGAGTATGAGAACCGTAAGGGTGTAGATTTTCACTCTGCTGCCGCTGGAGAGACACAAGACGATACCATTACTTCGACGACAGGTGCTTCAAGTCAGAGTTTCTCTGGTACTCAAAGGCTAGCACAGGTATTTACCTCAACTGTTACTCAACGTCTTTCTAAAGTAGAAATAAATATTCGCAACACGGCTAGTGCGACCGGAACTGTTATTGTCGAGATCTGGTCTAACGCATCAAGTGCCCCAGGTGTCATGCTTGCTCGGTCATCTATTGCGTCGTCTTCGATCACTAGTTCGTACCAGTATCTCACAGCAAGATTTGTTGAGGCTCCTACAATTACCTCAGCAACTAACTACTGGATAGTCGTATACGTTCAGTCGACTGGAACAAACACATATAGCTGGAGCAGTACCACAGCGGAGACAACAGCAAAGACATCGGCCGACGGTGGTAGTACCTGGTCAACTTCCAGTTTCTCCCTTAACTTCCGCGAACACTATGCGACAAGTGGTGGAACCGTTGGTCTTCATAGGGCATATAAGAGCGATGGAACGAAGATAACACTGTTTGTTCACGGAACAACACTCTACTCAGTAGATAACGTCACGGGGGCACTCACGGCCGTTAAGACAGGTCTTAACGCTTCGGCAACACATTATGAGTTTTGGCTTGTCAACGACGTCGTGTACTACGTCAACGGTTACGATGGCTACAGAAAGTGGGACTTTACTACCGAGTCACAGGTTAATGCAACCAACTACTCGACGTTGAGGGAACACAAAGGGTTGATGTTCCTCGTTCGTTCTGATGATCCAAACAGAGTAGACTACTCAAATTTTGGTGAGTACGAGGTATTTACATCGACCGATTTCATCTATGTGCCTTCACCGAAGACTGGCGACCCTGTAACAGCACTAGTATCTTTAAACGGGTATTTACTTATCCCAACACTAAATAACAAATATATACTCTCTGGTGACGATAACGCTACGTTCTCACTTGACCAAGCGCCTGACCAAAAAGGCACATTCACACAGGATACGGTCACATCTGATGATAACTTTGTGTATTACCTTTCAAACGACGGCGTATACCGCTCTAACGGTTCAGAGGCTCAGCTACTTAGTGAGGACATCTATAACGAAGTACTTATGATGCCCAATAAGCAAAACGCTTGTGTCACTGTTAGTTCTGGTCTTTTATATGTCTGGTTTACTCCCGCTGGTGGCGTTGGAAATAGCGAGTGCTACGTGTTTGCACTTAATTATGGTGATGGTGGCGGCACAACCGAAAGCCATGATACCAAGACATTTGTTGCAAAAGGTTTCAATGGCTTTAGAGATGATAACACATTAATCGTGGGAAGCTCACTCATAGGACAGGTGTACTGGCAGGAACTGGACTCGAATGACAATACCAACCTAGGTGGAGACATCAACTTCGAGCTACGTACCCATTACATCATAGGAAAATCTCCTGCGGTACTCAAGGAGATCAGATATTGGGAACCTCGCTTTACTGCTCAGAGCGGCAACTACAACGTGACTGTTCAGTACGCCACTGACCTTCGTGAAAATTGGCAAACCTATAGTTCGCCCAGCGTACAGGGGTCAGGAGCTACCTATGGAAGTGGTGTAATCTATGGAAGTGGTGTCACCTACGGAACAACAGCTGAGGTTCAATCCTACCTCTATGTCCCGGGTGAGTATAGAAGGATAGCTCTAAGGTATATGCACTATGCGACACGACAACCTCAGAGCTTTTTAGGTCACACTATGGTTATACAAACAAGGAGAATGCGATAATGTCATTCAAGCCTATCATAACAAAGAATTCTACTGGCCAGAACTATAGCCAAATTAACGACATGGTACGATCTCTTAACAAAGAGCAGCAAATTAAAACGTTCAACGGACCTGGTGGCTCACCGGCGATTACTATTGGGAAATACGCTGAGGGAAGATATGGGCTTCTTATCAGTGATGATACAGGCCTGAGACGGGTTCTAATAGGACAAGCTCCGGACGACGGGAGACCGGGAAGTTGGGTGTCTAAAGAAGGTGAAGACGTGATAACGTTACTTAGCTAGCATGCCTATTAGTCCTACAAACGCCAAGAATATGTTGCTGACAAGCGATTACCCATTGGACAAAGTTATCTATTTAGTGGAGGGTTCGACTGCTGTGTCTGGGTTCGGATTCGTTGATATAGACACACCACATGGACTGCCTTTTACTCCACTCCCTATGGGATCGTGGAGCACCGACTCTACCTGGGATGTATCTTATGAACTGAACAGTGGTCCACTCACTGCTGGTTCACTGACGTATGAAACCTCTGTATCTGCAAACTCGACTAATGTACGATTTAGCGCAAATAACAACACGGGTTCGTCTGTAACGCTTTACTATAGGATATACGCGTTAGCACCGAATAGTGCAGATGACCTAGACGTTTCCTTTACTTCTAATCAAGATACCTCGTTCATTCTGAATACAGACTTGAACTACACAAAGCTGTTCGAATCTTCCGACTTCACTGAACCATCGACAGGGGGTGCTCCTGTTCTTAGATCTTTCTTTCATGGGCTGGGATACGCTCCACAGGTACTTCTGTGGAAAGAGGTTTCATCGCAAGTGACACCCCAGAATGGAACAGACGTTGACTTTGGTGATGTTGTCGTAGAGATCACTTCAACGAGTTTAAACGTCACCTTTACCACTTTCTCCAGTACAAAGATATACTATAGAATTTATTTGGATGAGCAGTCATGACAAAACCAGGCCGATTTGTTTTAAGCACAGACTATGCAACATTGAAGAACGACGCATCTACTTCCACGACTATTACCATTCCAGCATCCCAAGTGATAGCAGCTGGTAGCCAGTATATCGTAACAAGCGACGTAGTGGTCGGTCAGACCAATGCTGGGTTACGGGGGCAGATATCTTCCAGCAAAGACAGTAACAAAAGGTATCTCGGAACATATCAATCACGTGTAAGAAGTGGACTTATCACCGGTTTTCCAGCGACTTACGACCTGAATGTATACGCAGCCCGTCTCTCCAGTAACACGGTTAGGGTTACGGTTACCGTATTTAATCCCTACTCTGATCCACTTACTACTGCCACGGGTGACGAGACGTTTACAATCTACCTCACCACTTTCTTGTCTCCGTTTCAGTAGACTATTGTATACGTAGTAGTTATGCTGTTATAATCTAGTTAATACGGGCATCTGGGAATATATGGCTAGGACGCTTGAACAGATCATCTCGGAATTGAACCCTACATTCCAACCCCAGGTACAGAGCCTTCAAGAGAGGGCTAACCTTATACCCCAACAGATTCAGGCAGAGGAACAGGGTCTACAAGCTAAACAAACTGATGCATTTGGTAGCATTACAGATGGTGCTCGTCGCCGTGGCTTAGGCTTCTCTGGTATTCCACTTGGAGAACAGGCAAAATATACGGCTAGTGAATACCTACCAGCGATTGCCCGACTTCGACAATCTGGCCAAGAACGGGCTTATAGTCTACAAGATGCGATTCTAGGTATTAACGAACGTCGTGATACACTAGGTCAACAGATCTATGGTCAAGAAAAAGATCGTGAATTCCAAGCACAACAAGCAGAAGCTAATCGACGCGCTCAGGCTGCAGCTTCTGCAGTACCGTCACTTGGCAGTCCATATGGTGGAGGCGCATCACAACCTCAAGCTAGGGTAGAAAGAAATAAGGCTGGAGGATTTAGTTACTACGGGGCAGATAATACTCCTATTAGTGCGTATCAATATTCTCAAAGTACTGGACAAAACTTTGGTGAAGTGTTGAGGGGAATGGCAGAAGCTGGAGACTCAAGTGCAATCAATCTTTATAAGACGCTCGCACCGTTTGCTCGTGACGGACAAGAAGAGTTTAATCGTGCTCTGGCACAATTACGCTCAAGGGGTTACGCAACCCACATTCTAGGAGGCAAATAATGGTCGCCGTACCTGGGTTCGATAGACCGCTAGGTTCTCAGTCTTCTGATTTGTTTACTTCTCGTGCACCTATTAGTCAGACTAAAAAGAAAAAGGATTTCTGGACTGATCAAATTTCTACTGGTGGTGGCATTGGTGGAGCTTTGGGCGGTGCAGCAACAGGAGCTGCAATTGGTTCTATTGTACCTGGTATCGGTACGGTTATTGGTGGTCTCGCTGGTGGTGTTCTTGGTGGAGCGTTAGGATCGGGTGGAGGTGAACTTGTAGAAAACACAATCACGGGAGCTGATCCTTGGGAAAACGTGGGTAAAGAGGCATTACTAGGTGGAATCTTTAGTGCGCCTCCTATACGAGCTGCTAGGGGGCTTGTAGGGGCTGCTAAGGGTATTGGAAGTGGAGCTGCTAAGGAAGGTTTTGAACAAGCCTTTGTGGGTACTGCAAAGAATGCCACTAGAAATACAGCACAGCGAACTACTAATAACTTACTAGGTGAAGCCTGGGGTATTAGGTCTGGTGCTAAAGTTGGTGGTAAAGCGATTACACCTCAAAAGGCTAACGAACTTCAAAACTTTGTATTAAAGGACATTGGTGTTCCTAAGACTTCAAATGCAGACATGGTGTTTGAACGTGCTACTAACTATCAAAATGAAGTCGGTAATGCCATTGGTTCTCTCGTTAAGACGGGTAAACTTGAGCCAAATGCAGTTAATACTCTTTCAAAGTCATTATCTGATCGTTTCTCTAAAACTATCGGAGTAGATGCTGGGAATAACCAAGTAGCTAATGATATTATTGGTCTCGTTAATTCTGCAAAATCTCCCGAAGACCTATGGAAAGTACGACGTCAAATTGATGACACGCTTATTAACTTTAGCCGTAACCCTACATCTATTGTTCCAGGTGGAGAACAAATAGCTCGCACCGCCAGGGCTGAAATTAACAGTCTTCTTAATAAAGTGACTCCTGGGCTTAAAGACCTTAATACTAAATACTCTCGTGCCCTTGATGTGTCTGATCTCGTAGCTGGAGCATCTAAGAATCCTAAAGGGTTTAAATTACCAGGCTTCCAGCAAACGGTTGGTGGTGGTACTGCTCAACGTATAAAGGCTGGTGCTGGTGCTGTGACAAGCAAGCTACCTGGTGGCGGAGGTAGTGGTGTACCTACTATTCCTGGTTCAGTTAGCAATAGTACTGGGGGACTGGGTGGGTTGATCGCTCGGCAAACTATCGGCCAGAATACACTGGGAAATCCAGGTTCTAAGCAGCCTACTCTCGACGACGCATTGATGCAACAAGGTAGTGGTCAACTGATGCAGACTAACCCAGATGGTAGTTATGGAGCTGCGCCTTTTGGTTCTACTAGTGACACATTTATGTCGAATGATCCATCAGCTATGACTCCTCCTCAGCAAGACCCTTATCCACGAGAAAATCTACTTTACGATATACAACGTGATCCACAGAACGCAGATCAATACATTGCCTATTACCAACAAGTACAGGAAGTATTCGGACGACCCGAACAAAAGTCTCTTAGTTCTACGGCTACTAAGGATGTTAGTAACGCTAATGTTGGTCTTCAAGCACTCGATCAGATCGAAGGAATTCTAGGTCAAGACCCTGGGGTTCAACAGCGTGGTGGTATTAGCGGTACATTTAACCCATTTGGTATCGTATCAGGTGCTCTGGGAACTGGTGAATACGAGAATGCTCGGGCACAAGCACGTGACGTTATCGCTCGTATTCGTACTGGTGCAGCTCTTACAAATGATGAGGCAAGGGCATTCGATAAATTCCTTCCACAACCAGGAGATGATGCGAATACAGTTAAATCTAAGCTATCCTACCTCCGTAACCAGTTCCAAGCTATATCCAGTCAACAAGGTGGCGGGTCTCTCGAGGACGCATTACTAACACAACAAAGAGGAGCCTACTAACATGGGAAACATAAGCGTATCTTTACCAAGTGACGGTGATACCATTGATGTAGCAGATTACAACACACCTATCACTACAATCGTTAACGAATTTAACGGGAATATGGACAACTCGAATCTATCAGCTAGCGCAGCTATAGCTGGATCAAAACTAGCGGACAGTGCTATAACAACAGCTAAAGTAGCGGACAGTGCTATAACACCAGCTAAAATGCTTGGCGTTGATTTATTTGCAGTTACTACGGCACAGAGTGGTACATCACCAACAGCCGGAAGTGGGCAATTTTACATGATAGCTGCTTCAGTAACTGGAACATTTGCATCAAACGCACTTGATATCAATTTCCCTACGGCGTTCCCTAACGGATTATCCACGGTCGTCATTACGAACGGAGATAATAACACGGGTGAAGGAATCAGCGTAAACAATGGTTCTACATCAAAAACTGGGTTCCGTGCACAGTGTGGAACAAACGGTTCAAAACGAGTAAATTATATAGCAATAGGATTTTAAAGGAGATACATTATGGCACGAGATATCGGTAACGCTAGCCTGGGGCTTGGCACTGGTGCTAAATCTATAAACATCGGGATGTTGGCAACTTATATGCAAATTGTTGTTAAAGGATCTGGCCTTAAATCGTTTCAAGGGTGGATTCGTAACGGACTACAATATTGTTATCCCGCAGACGGAGAAGCTCTTAACACAACGAGAGCTATCAAGGTAAAAGACAGCTCAGGAACAGTGGTGCTTGAAGCCACTTTTACGAGTTTCTCTGGTACTAATGTTAACTTTAATGTCATAACTAACACTGGAACAGCACCAGACATGTTGCTGATATTTGGTAACTAAACATGAAGAACAAGCTACTTTATGGACTCATAGGAGTGCTTGTTCTCTTCAGTTTATTTAACACAGTTAGTAATATACAAAACTCAAGCTCACTTACGAATATACGGTCTACTATAGAAAGCATCCCAAAAGATCCAGTTGTCTACGTAGGAAAAGATGGTAAGACACCACAGCTAGGTATAGACTACTTCCTCCCTAATGATGGTAAAAATGGTGTCAACTCCATTAGTTTTGTGACAAGCGAAACCATAACCAAAGAGGTTCCTATTATAGGTTCCCCTGGAGAAAGTGCCTACGATACTTGGATTAGGGTAGGAAACGAAGGAAGTGAAGAAGATTTTATAGAGTCGCTAAAAACCACTCAAGATATTAGAGTTAACACAGAAACGAAAGATATTGAGACCAGAGCTTCAAATCAAAGATTTTATTTGGTTCTCGTACCATGCAAAGATTACCGTCAGGATTGTCCATAATGGCTATTACAGATAAAGATTTTAGAGACCTTAGAGATAAGGTTAATTCTGTTTCTCAGACCCAAGACACTATAGTTATCCCTGCACTGGATGAGATCAAGACAAGCATCGGAAAGCTTGCTTTTGTATCACAGAAAGACCATGATCGTGATATGAGAGACTTACGCAAAGAACTATCAGAGGCAGTTACTGATCTAAGGGCTGAATTTAAGCCTACTATTGACCAGGTCACCAAAGACACCAAGATTGTAAACAAGGGTGGTGTTAAGGCTATAAACGCGGTATTTGGAAAGGTTGGTGGTATCCTTGTATTTGCTCTAGCTATAGGCGTGGTAATTGCTATCATCATCGGAGCAGTAACGCTTTACCCAGCAATTAAGGGGGCCATCTCATGACCTTTTTAAGGCTTGTAGTTAGTTTCATCACCCGTCACGTAGGGTCACTACTCGCCGCAGTACTTGCGATAGCTATAGCTGGTTTGGTCTTTGTTAATGTCTTCCCACTTAATGTCGCTGAATTTAAGAAGATTTCAGTTAAACAGGATGCAGTGACTGGTGGAATCCTGGAGTATACGAATGAATATTGCCAGAATGTTCAAAAAGGTACTGACCGAACCTTGCGACGCTTCTTAGTTCCTAAAGACTCGGCACTTGTTAATCCTATAGAGTTGTCTTCTAGTCCAGAAGATGAGACACAGGTTGGTGCTGGCTGCCGCATCTCTCAACCCATTAGGATACCTATCAACGTGGATATACCCGCTGGAGAGTATAAGTTGCGCGTGAAGGCATGTTACGATATTATCCTTCGTATTAGGTGCATCCCTGTACAAGGTGAGTCAGACTACTTCAAAATCTCAAAGCTAGGTATAGAAGAACAGCTCACTATAATTAATCAGAAGATAGATCAAGTGAATACACAAATAAGGCGGAGTGGAATTAAGACCGTCGTAAACACTCTATACGTACCAACACCTCAACTTATCACTCCTCCTTTTCAAGACCAGCCAGAGCAAGTTCAACCAGAAGCTCCTATAACCCCTATAGAACCACAAGAGTCTTGCCTTATTACCATAATAGGTATAAAACTAGTGTGTAATTAAGGAGTGATATGGCAAAGAATGTAACTCAAAATGGTTGGACAGTCATAAATGGATTAGACCTTGATTCTTCTCCTGTTCCTTCAACCAGCATTATCCCTGTTCCCGGACTTCGTAAAGGTGATGTGGCGAAGGTTCTATTAGAAGTAGGGAGACAATTCAATGCAACTGTCGCCCCACTATATAATCCTGGTTGCTGGGGATACGCACCTGCTATACCTATTCCAGGAAGCACTATTCTGTCGAATCATGGTTCGGGAACTGCTATAGACTTCAATGCTCCTTCATTCCCTTGGAAAAAGAGAACGATGACGGATGCTCAGAGACAAGCCTGTCGGCAAATTGTCGAGAACTTGTCACCTGTTGTTGCCTGGGGTGGTGACTGGACAACCGTGGACGAAATGCACTTTGAGATACGAGGTAATGCTGACGAAGTAAAACAAGTAGCTAATAAGATTATAGGAGTAACTATGCCAACAGACAAACAAATAGACGAAACAATATCAACACTTCACCAGGACGCATATGGGAAATCCCCGTCAGATGCAGTCTTTGATGATTGGCGCAAAGTTCTAAAGAACAACTACGTAGAAGGAAACATCTCTATCCTCAAGGGTATTGATAATGACCCGAATGCTCTAAAAAATAAATCAGTAAGTGGTGCAGTCTATGAAGAAGTTACCGTGTATAGAAAGGTAAAGTGATGACAAAGTTTAACATTCCAGCAAGAGCACGTGCAATAATTTACATCCTAACGGCACTTAGTACTCCTGTAATAGCTTATTTGTTTGCAAAAGGATATATAGGCGAGTTAGAAGTAACGCTCTTTGGAGGGCTTATTACGGCCGTCACAGCAATGGCAAGTCTTAACACGCCAACGAGTACAAAATGAGTGAGCTAATCCACTCGCTCTCAAACCATGAGATCATCACAATGGCTGAGCAAGCACAGTCCGGCGGTGAATATGAAGCAGCGAGACACCTCCTCGCTAACGAGATGGCACGTAGAGGCATTAATCTTGTTGCAGACGCGACAGGGATTTACGACGCGTTAGAAGACCATATAGTACTAGGGTCTGAGTAATGGAACTCGTCAATTACATCGACATGCCTGTGAAGGCGCTAGATGCAAGGGGCAAAGAACTTACATTATCTTTAAACGGTATTAGGCATTGTCCTGAACGTGTAGAACAGATAAAACACGAGCTTGGGAATATAGCCTTTGAGTTATTCTTTCGTCACCAGGATGGCGAATATAACCCAGGTAAAGAATAAAGCTCGGCTAGATACCGAGCTTCTTTTATTCCCTGATTCACAAGCAGTAGTGCGCCTAACGCACCCTCTAATTATACTCCCAGAGCCGCTGGTGCGAACACTGACACAAATATAACTACTAGCACTGCAAATATAGAGGATACTGCTATACGGCCTACTACGTTCTCCCAGAAGGTACTGAGCGTATAATGCATTACCGTAAATGCGGATGTAATTGTTAGTAGAACTGCTAAGATAATTGTCATAGAGACTCCTTAAGTTTACTACTACAGTATAGCACTACTTGCAATATTCATAGAATTATGGTATTTTGTTTTCATGTATATTACCACGTTAAAGGCAGAAATGAAGAAGGCACTACTAATATCAATTCCACTACTGATGGTGACAGGGGTTATCTCTGTCGTCAGTGTTAACCATGCGGTCTCCTCTGTACCTGTGAGTACCCCATATCCTTCCTTAGAGCCTCTTAGACAGAACATCGAGACAGTAGAGCCGGTTATCACTACTAATGAGATAGAACCCGTTTATACGCCCCCTGACGCGCCCGTAGAGGTTATCTCGAGCAACGAAGATCTCAAGGTGTCTTACGGATGGAACATCAGCCCTTATAGCACGGCAATTGATGCAATGATCCAGAACTACCCTCAGTTTTTCACTGATCAACTTCGCGCAGCGTCATTCGAATACTTAAAGAACTCTTCACCACCAGTTGCTGACGGGGGTATCACGTATTTCTTCATAGCTATGCGCGCAAAAGGGTACACAGTACAGGCCTGGATCGAACAGGGAAAACGAAGCGGCCAAGATACATCCATTTATGAGTAGTGATCAGTATATTGCTGGTGTATACATTGTCGGTGTAATTGCCGGAATTATAGGCTGGATCTATGCCATTGTTACTTGGGGCATTCTAGGGGTTATATTCGGATGGATATTTGGGTTATTGGTTGGGTTCATTTGTGGTATCCTATGGCCTCTTATAGTAGCTCTGGTGGTGTTGTCTGTTGTTTACTTAGTAGCTCTATCACGTAGTTGAATAGGGCTATGTCGTAAAATATATGTTGTGCGACCACTGTAACAGGGGTGATTGTTTACTTGGAATACATTTGTTAGTACATACACCACATATAGCGTGTTAAAAGTTGCCATACAGACCCCCTTCTCGCAGCTAGAGACCAGGAACAAACACGAACCTTCTACTAGTGTTATTTAAGACCTTTCCTCTTCCCAAGTACTCAGTAATAACAGCCGAACATTTGATGACATCGCATAGACCAGGTTGACGTTTAGGGGTCAATAAATCAGAGCCTGGGTTTAACGTCACCATCAAATTCAATTATTACTTTCACTTCGTTTTTCGTCCTATAAGGGAGGGGCTACGGCAATAACAGGGGTTGTAAAAGTATTTGCAATTTGGTGTCTATCTGATAGAATAAAAGAAGACAAAAACATAGCCTTCCCCGCACGCAAATGCGGGGTTCTTTATATCCCAAATTACCCCCTAAAACTGCTTGTGTTAGACAAAAACACTGCCTTAGGTTATGTTTATATTACCACGTTAAAGGCAGAAATGAAGAAGGCACTTTTTCTAATTCTACAATCTCTTGTGGTGAGAGTTGTATATTCTACAATATTTGCAGCCCATATTAAAAGGTTGTATTATTGTATTTTACGAATATATAAAATACCCGCCAATTAAGACGGGTTCATTTACGGTCAACCTAGAATTTTCATAGGTCAACGACAGGTGCAAAAACTGGCTAACAGTTTCGTCCGTATTATACCACTAAGTGAAAAGACCCCCTAGACAGAATAGTGCTCCAATAGGGGTCTTACTAAGATTGCAGCAAACAATGAGAGAAGTTCGCTGCTATGATATACCAAAGGTACGTGCCAGACCGTGATCCAGTTCAATACCGGTAATCTGGTAATGCTTAGAATATATCACGTTATATAGGTTATGGCAACATAAAACAAAGTCCGTACTGGACGGACTAAGGGCTGCGTCCACAACATGGTAGTACAGTGCCTATAGCATAGCACAAAAGAAAACGCCCCCGTGGAAGAATTGATACAACAAGTGTAAGATTCAGGGGCGTTTGGCTATATCTTACCACCTATAAGGTAATAAGGCAAGCTTATACAACACACAAGGAATACTTGCTAGTTCTCTAAAACGTATTGCAAAACCACTACCACTGTGCTATTATAGAGGTAAATCAATTTTAGGAAGGATTGAATACATGAGCGAAACAGTTAAAGTGCCGCAGCAAAAAGTTATGCAGGCAATTCAAAACGTACAGCAACAAGCTGAATATATTAAGCGTGAATCAGACGGACAAGTAGGACAAGGCAAGTTTAAGTATGCCAACCTCACAAGCACATGGGAAGCCGTTAAACAGCTATTAAAGGAAAACAACCTAGTCGTCTACCAAACCCCTACAAACGGCTCTAGTGGTCTTCAAGGCAATATGTTTAAGACAACCATCTTTCATATTGAAAGCGGTGAGTCCGTCACGGAAGAAATGCCAATGGTACTCACACGGCAAGACCCACAGGCGCTGGGAGCCGCAATCACATTTTATCGACGTTACATGCTTACCTCGATGCTAGGACTCATCCCAGACGATGACAACGACGCTAGAGAGCAACGACTTGCCACAGCACAACAGAAACTACAGATTGTTGGCGCGGTTAAACTCACTTTTGACAATAAGGGCGAAGAATGGCGACCGGAACAAATCAACAAGACCATTGAAGATATTATCGGTAAGCACCCGAGTCAGATTCGCGAAGAAGAAGCTGACAATGTTGTCAACTTGATTAGGGCTTATAAGGCAGAGTAATGTCTACCTATACAAAGAATTGGAGGGAGATGTGAGTAAGTTAGACGATATAATTGACTACATATATTTTAAGTCGCAAATCGCTGATGACGGATATAATATGCAACTGGCTAAGTCACTCAAAGAAGCAAAGCCACAGATTAAAAGTCTTATGAAAGCCGTGCTTGGCCCCAAAGATGTATATGTTGATATTGACTACCCGCTGAAAGACGAAGAGGGTGAGTTACTGTGGACGAAGAGTAAAATCAAAGACAGCAGAAAGCAAAGAATGGCGCGCGTAGTGACACGTAATGAGCTGAGAAATGAAACTAGTGGAATCATTGACCAGTTATAGCACCCCCACAGGAAACATAAGACAGTAACTAAACGAAAGGAGGATGTATGAGCGAACTACAAATAAGTTACAAAGATAGTCAGAGTTACGACGAACAAGTGAGTATTGATATACGTTTTAAGGCATACCCAGACGAGGCAGACCGCAAGGCGATTATGGATGCAGTTGAAGTTATAAAGAATGTTTCGGAGAAGTGGATGAGACGAAGTGTCGCCCCAATAGCGGTGAAATCTCCAGGCAAATAACTAACGGATTGGAGGATAAGTAAATGAGTAACGGGCAAGAAAATAACAACTTTGGACAGCCAAACCTAGTTAAACAGCTAATAGAAGCTCAGCTATGAAAACTACAATTCTTATTAAAGAGGGACGCACGCAACTAGTCCTACACCCAGATAGCGAGCATGATAAATCAGTGCTAGATACACTTGAGAAGCTTCCAAACACGCATAGGACTAATTTATACGACAGACAGGGTGGCTATACAGCCTTCTCAGAGTATGGAACGTCTTATGGTTCACACAGTCAGAATAAAGACTTAATGATTGTATTTGATGACTCTGTATTAACTAACACAACAGAAGAGGGATAGTATGAACCAGATTCCATTTATGAAAGAAGACGGCGAAGTTCCTTTATGGGCTACAGAACGTAAACAACTTCCTAGCAAACAATGGGTTATAACAGTTTGGCTGAATGATGAGAGAGAAGACTTGTCAAACGCCGTTCACAAAGAGATTGCACGTGTTGTCAAACGAATGACAAGTAAAACAATACTAGATAAAAGTGGTAGAGAAGTTTGGATAGACGATACTAAAACTGTGGATTTTAACTGGTCTGACCCCCTACAGAGTAAGTAATAAAAGAATAAGGAGCTAATAATGAATACAGAAACAAAGAGAGTAGGGCGACCAAAGCTCACCGAAAGAGACCGTTTATGGAATGAGATTAGAGGTTGTCTACTAAGGAGCGCAATGAATAACATGACTATTCCACAGGCAAAGGTATTTGCGGCGAGTGTCGTCTACCCGTTGGGTCTACACTTCAGAAACCTTGTAGATATGGAGATAATCGAAGAGCTTGAATCGTTTATTGGTCACGCAAACGAGATACCAGAGTCAGTGCTTAAAACTAGAGTCGCCGAACTAAAGAGTCTTGCACAGGAGCGCAACACTAACAGATTAATCACTAAGTAGTATAAGGAGAGAACAATGCACCCCCAAGAAGATTTATCAGATATTGAAAAAGACCTGGAACAAGCAATGGTTAGTTTTATGCAGTACGACTACAAGAGTACGACAAACACTTCTGCTAAGATTGCAGCCAGAGACTTCACTAGACGTTTTGAAAGATGGGCTAGAGAATATGCCTATATTGAAGCACGAAGATTAACAGGTAAACTTTAACCCAACAGGAAGATATATAAGAGATGAGAACCGCAGTAGTATATCGAACAGAAGCACAGTCACTTAAAGATGACTTTGAGAAAGTGAATTATAATGACGCCAAAGACCCTCAGTTTGAGATGTGCGTGTTCTCTGACGGACGAGTAGCGCAAAGGTGGCTAGTAGGTGCTGGCAGTTGTGTTTGGTGGGATGACATAAAAAACCTATACGACGTACATGTTTACGCACACCCAGATTACGGTACGAGAGTTGAATGGTCTGACGGGGAAATCGAGCAGTTATGAAGTGCTCTTGTGGCTTTGGAAGTGAATGTGGCGTCTGGTGTGGTAACGGTCACAGGAACGGACAATGCCCTCCATACAACGCGAATAACGACGTTAGAGAACGTATTCCACCACAATGTGACTACTGCGGAGACTACGCCCCTTACGGAGATGAACGAAACCACTGGATAGGTTATCATGGGGCTTGGTACCACCGATTGTTTTACTACTTAAAAAGGAAACTGAAATGATTAACCTAGAACCAATAGAAGGAATGCTGGATGCTGCCAATGAGGATCTGAGGCTTTACCGTTTGAGACGAGTTGGCTGGCGTAACATGAGCTTCGAGGACATGTGGCGAGAGTGGTTGAGTCATGGTTAGCCAGGCAAAAGGTGGCTGCAAAGTCTGCAAATCTATGGAGCATACAGCGGTCTATCATAACCGTAAGCATATTAAACGTAGTCTGATCAGCTATCCCAGAATATATACGATAGATCTGAGTAAGAGGGAAGATAAGAAGCCTCGTAAGAAACGAACAGACAGAGCTAAAGCAAAGGATGCCGCTTGGGCTAGCTTTTCACGCTACATACGCTTGAGGGACTCTCTAGCAACCACAGGGACTATAGTTGCTTGTGTCTGTATAACTTGTAATGAGCGTGGGGATAGTGAACCTAAGCCTTATGCAAAGATTCAAGCCGGTCACGCGATTGGTGGACGAAAAAGCTCGATCCTATTTAATGAAGAAGTGACGAATGGACAATGCGATTATTGTAACGCTCAAGGTAGATTTGGTCTCAGCGGAGATTACGGAAACTATGCCGCAGCCCTTATAAAAAAGCATGGGTTAGAACATTACCAAGAGTTACAGGCACTTGCAAGAACAACTGTACAATATAAAACACATGATTTTGTTGAAATTAAACAGAGGTACGACGAGAAATTGGCGGCTTTACTAGCATTAGCACCTTGACTTAACCATGACCATGTGCTACAATGAATTTATCAATCAAACGGAAGGATTGATACAGAACCAGGGCGAGATGCAGACTCTCGGGACATACGGTAAAAGTCACCCCACAACGGTTCACGAATTAACAAACAAATCAACGGCTCCTACCTGGAGAACCAATACAGTAAGATGTGAAACCCATCTCAAGCCCTCCTAAGCAAAATGTCATCAAGGTCTCTGGGTAAAAGCCGTTGAAGAAAAGAGTAATATGTCAAAAGAACAAGCACCTGTAAAAAAGAACAAGAAAAAAGTTAACATGACAAAGCTACAACTCATTGGGTTTTGGTCAGTCGTCATCCTACTCGCAACCTTTTGGTTCGGTACATTTGTAGGAACACAAGCAACTCTCAGCTCACAAGCTAACGAAGCACAGATCAAAGCGCAAGCGGTTGAGTCCTACAAAGCGTCTTTAAACAAGCAGTAGACACGCCACAAGCTACTGAAACAACAAACGTGGCAACTATTGCACCTGAACAAGAAACAGTCGTTACAGAGCCTTTGAAGCATACCAGCGAGGATGAAGCAAAGGCATACATATACTTTAAGGAATCAACTAACCGACTCGATGCAGTCAACGCTTCATCAGGAGCATGTGGCATTGGTCAGAGTCTTCCTTGTAGTAAGTTAGCGAACGACTGTCCATCTTGGCAAACAGATTATGCTTGCCAAGATAACTGGTTTACTGGTTACATGGAACGTAGGTATTCTACGTGGAGTAATGCACAAGCCTTCCATATAGAAAATGGCTGGTGGTAATTTAACAATTCGACTGTTCACATGGACACATAAGCAAGCGTCGCAAGACACTAGTCACTTCGGTGAGACAGAGCCCCTTGTGTGTTCTTCATGGCTACACAAGAGAGGGTCGTAAGAAATATACGAACTGAGCAAAGCACACCCGTGTAGTCAGCTAGTAGTTAACCCCAAAAGGTAAAATCTCTAAGGTCTGTTGCTACTAGCAGCCATGTGAGCAGTCGATGTAATTTAACAATTAGGTTGAGTATCAGTTGTGCTGGCAAAGACTCGCCGTCATGCACCCAAGGCATTGGGAGATGGGAATAAGCTCTTTGCCTGGCACCATGATACTCAACAATAACTAATCTCTATATAATGCTGGGAGTAAGCATGACGATAGGTACTTAGCGGTATAGGCGCATGGAGTTAGCTTAATTAGCAGTCTAACTATCAAGGCAAAAGCGGTTCTGTGTTTCTATCACAATAGGGGTTCATGACCTGACGATACTAGATAACAGTTCATAATGAGGGTTCGATTCCACTCACGTTCTTGCTCTTGGCATCGTATAGAGATTAGAGTACAAAGACTTATAGATAGTTGTGTCCCCATAAGTTCGGGCGAAAGCCTAACGCTCTGCCATGATGCATCAACGCAGGAAATGCTTATGGGGCATCCACCTGCTTATAAGGTTAATAACAATAATTAGTAAGAGGAGATAAGATGAGCAAAAAGCAAAGTTTTGAAGAGTTACTGTCACAGCCATATGAACGACTTACAACAGAACAAAAGTTCGAGATAATTGGTATAGCTATAGAGGTTATGGAAAATAAGAGAATCCGACTTAAAGAACTTAAAAATGCCAGAAAGACAGTTAAAGTAAAAGGTCGCCGTTACCGATTGAATGATATAAGAAAGCTTAAAGAGTACTAACCCTTAATATAACAAGGAAACTATGCAGTCCAAACTATCAAGATTTCACATAGCATTTGAATACGATCTTGGCCTCCGGGCGATCAAGAAACGAAACAGAAAAGTAAAGGCGATCTAACACATCGCTTTTTTCTTATGCTAAAGGTATTTACAAAACCACTACCACGTGCTACACTAAGGGTACATTTAAATCACGGAAGGATTGAATATGAACATCGAAGAACAGAAAAAAGGACTAAAACGAATCTTAGCTAAGGCACAGGCTGAAAAAGAAGCGAAGGCCAACGGTCTTTGGGACTACCGTACCGGAAAGATTGTGGAGGCGTAGGATGAAAACATTTGCAGAAGAACTACGTGATCTTTATGACGCAGCGCAATCAATTGAATTTGAAGGCTGGGATGAAACGGCAAAACAAGCAATCGAAAAACACATTATAGTTCCTCAAGAAGCTAAAGAATACTGGCCGGTATGGAAAAAAGAGTTAACCGAGAGGCAACGTAAATCACTATGGGGTAAAGAATAATGCTAAACTTCTTTGAACAAAACATCCAACCACTTAGTGACGAGCTTCAAGAACTCCTAGACGATAAAATGCGCGCTCAAGCCCAACTAGAAGAAGACGAGGCAAGGGCGGAGCTAGAGGAATCAAACGACTGTGAATGATATCAACCTCAACAAGATACAAAAGAACGTCCTAGACGTCTGCACACGCTACCCAGAAGCTGTAGACAATCGTAACCTACTTTTGGAGCGTTACTGGATTGAGTACGATTTTTGGCAGGAGGACAAAAGCCTATATTGGAACTTACAGCGATCTACCCGGCCGGAAACTATTGTGAGACGTTTACGAGAGATCAGGGAGATGGGACTAGTTGAACACTCACTCGAAGTAGCCAAGAAGAACATCCAAGCTATGAAGAACGAACGTGACCGGGTGAAGTACTTGCATAGTCAGGTAAAGTCCAACGCACCAGCCCCGAAGTTCGTAATGATAGACGGGGAGCAAGTAGCAATACTATGATTGAGGTTCACTGGACTCACAAAGCAAAGATGGCTAAGTTCTACAGAGAAGGTTTTACACGTGAAGAACTTTCGATAATGTACAAGCTTCCGTACTGGTATATAAAAGAACTAACCAAGATGATTACACAAGTTGAAAGGATATAAGGTGAGTAACCAAACACCACAGTCTACATTTGATGAACTTTTGGACGAGATACTGGAACGCTATAGAACCTATTATTCAACGAAAGAAACTAAGGTAGCAATCACCTCACTTGTACTGAGAGATGTAATAGGCGAAGACAGACCGTATCAAAAATACGAGATGTGCCCAATCTGTCAGGATATGCAGTATAAGTGTTGCTGCGATGAAGCAGAGAGCCGCTTTCGCGCCCAACAACGTTCAATAATCACAAAGGAGAAACATGAATAAAACAACACCATGGTACGAAAGAATGCTAAAAAAGTTCAACGGAGACGAAAAAGCCCTTGAAGAACACATGAGGACGATTGGCAAGAAGGGAGGTGCCTCTACGCGTGGCTATGAGTTTGCACACGGAGCTTTGAACGCCCGGGAAACTGGCCTCAAGGGTGGTAGACCAAAGAAAGTACGATCATGAGTAAAGTACTTTGTGAAAATTGTGAAGGTGACGGATACCTTGAAGAATGGAATAAAGATCAGACGGGCGTTACTACTGAACTATTTCAGTTTTGCGAAGGAACTGGTGAGGTTGAATTATGAGTAATATAGATAACGAGTTACGAGAGAGCCTAAAAGACAAGCCTGTAACCTATGGATATGACCCAGCGTCACCAGACGGGGACTATTCAGCCCTGACTGTAAAAAAAGACGGAAAGTTCTATAGCTTTGTAGGCGATGAAGCAGACGCCATATATAAATTAGTAGTAGAGGAAAGACTTGCGGAAAACGATTATTGGTTTAAGGAGTACACCGACTATAATCAACTAACACGTGACGGAAATAACCGCATATCACCTTGGTTAAATACTCGACCTATAAGTTTAGTTAGAATTGAAGACCACAGAGACCAGCTTCAATCTCAACTCTCATCTATAGGGGAATCTAAATGAATACAGGTCACAGAGAAGTCCTAATGCCAGACGGTCAGACTATCACACAATGGCTTCAACCAGTTATTAAAGACGAGTCTCGTAGGTTCGGAGTTGATATGCCTACGGACAAACAGATTGCACTTGTAGTATCTGCCCTGCGTATGCACACAGTTATGGAACATGCAGCACTCTACGACCGTAGCGAGTTGGGCAAACCAGGCGAAGAAACGAAATACTGGCCAATCGAATCTAGTATTGGTAGGTATTTTAGAGATGCATCACGAGAAATTTTGGAGAGTAACTGATATGAACGGTTTACGTAAAGAAATAACATATACTTTAGCAGATAAGTCTGTACTATCTAGAGGAGTTGGAGACGTGGCAGACCAAATCTTGGGCGCTATCCTACAGGCTTTACCAGAAGAGAAGAAGCACAGGAAAGAGCACACTCAGGTGCGGCGTTCGTATGATGCTGGTTATAACGTGGCGCTAACAGAGGTAAAAGAAATCCTCACCGAAGCTCTATCTAACACTCCTAAACAGAAGGAAGAAGAGTAATGGATACTGTACTTTATATACTCGTAGGTGCGGCACTCGGTATGTTTATCGGTTTACTAATAGGTTGTGCGATTATAAGGATATTTGATTTATGAAGCCTACACCATTCGATATAGACCTAGACACCCTGGACTTGAGTTTCGCTCAGAAGCAACTAATAAAACAGTTCGTAGAGGCTCACATCATTGGAGAAGACAAAAAAGGCGAGTGGGTAAATACGGGTTGTCCTGACTTTGAACCAGGATGCTTAGTACTACACAGAGCCTTCCAGATGACCCAGAAGGTGCATGACCAGAATGAACAAAACAAAGCACAACGTTTAGCCCTCTACGGGATTAAGGAGCAATCATGAAACCAGGTTACGAAGTTGAATACGTAAATGCGAATATGTACTTAGTAAAACCGACCCAGTTTTTAGTTAAGCCGTTGTCACGTAAACAACTAGAAGCATTTATCAAGAAGCTAGACGCAATCTGGGAGCAACTATAATGCCTTCTAATGATGTACAAAGCGAAGAACGACTACATGAGTTGAGGATTATTGCTGATATGGTAATTGGACGCATGTGGCGACTAGATAGAGAATACGCAGTTAGATATGTCAATGAGCTACCAGAGTTTTATCACAGGTCTGACCGCATCCAATCATTAAACGAAGACAACAACCTAAACGCTAAATCAAATAAAGGAGTTAAAGATGAATAAGGGAACTGGTATTTACATGGTAATTGTAGCGATAGTTGCATTCGTAGGTCTCGCTTTTTTTCGTGATGAGCTTTGGGCTAAATTTGTAGCAGGTTTCGCGGTTGGGCTACTTTTTAGCACTAGTATACTAACGATAGTCGCTAATAGGAAACAAATCATGACATCACAGAACACTCCAGAAGATGAGATAGACAAAATCTTTAAATCGTACATTGAGACAGACCTAGAAGAACTGATAGATGCAGACGCAGCCAAACAAGCTATCGAACAATATGTACAGCGTAAAGTAACCGAAGCACAGATAAGAGAAGTCGAAGGTATTATTGCACTGACTAGTTCATTAGATCGAGGTATTAAGGTATATAACGAATGTCGGAAAACAGGACAGGCGGTTGATATTTGCTTAACAGAGGATGGCAACTAATGAGTGATATTGAAACGACTCTATCGGGAAAATATAAAAACGCTACAACTGGAACGGTCTATACACGAGTAACTGAAAGAAATGGCATTTACACTGTTACTAACGAGGCTGGTTCTCAATACTTTGTAAAGAGAGACAAACTTGTGCCGATACCTAATAGAACGCCTCTAATGCCTTCTAATGATGTACACAGCGAAGAAACTAGCGAGTTTGCTTACATTGATGGCACAGATGTAAAGAAACCTACGATTGAGTTTTTGATAGACGAGATATGCCCTCACTCACCACTACTTGATTTCAACAAACAAAGGCTATTGAAACTCATCCGCAACAAACTAAGAGAAGCCCGTATAGACGAACTACAAAATCTTCCAATGACTGCGAGAGGTATCCAGTGGGGAGGTAGGATGCACAATGTTGTAATGGACTTCGCTATCGAGCGTCGTATTGCAGCCCTGACCTCAGAGGATAACAAATGATTAACCCATACGAAGACCAACTACCAACCAGCCCGGTAACGCCACCACACGAACATATTGAGTTTAAAGGAGCCTACACCTCTCGTAGGAACCTGAAAAAGTGCGGTATATGTTTTGAGTTTTACAACGACGAGGAACAGACAGAATGAGTACAGAAATGGGTAACACAATAGTATTCTGGTACTGTGCAATAGGGCTATTTATTACTATCCTGTGGGCTATCTTTGGAGACAGGCATGACTAAAATATACTGCAACTACTGTTCAACAAATTTACACAGCAACACTTCATGTCCATGGCAGATTAAAGTAAAGGAGAATGTATGAACATAGAAGAACTGAACCAACGGAAGCAAGAAATCGAGACTAAATTTAACCAGTTACAAGAACAGACAACCCAGATTGAGCAAGAGAAACTGAGGCTACAAGGTGAGTATAGAACAGTAGAAGGTTTCATCAAAGAGATGGAGGCTAGCAGTAAGAAGTCTAAAAAGTAGACAATCAGAAGTGTAAGTGTTACATTATATACATCATGGCTAGACCTACTCTTTATACAAATCCAGAAGAAGTTGAGTCAATAATTGATGAGTACTTTACTTATTGTGATAACCGTATTCAGCAAGTCTACAGTGCTAAAGCGGATGGTGTTATTGAGGTATTAGATCCCGCCCCCTATACTATGGCTGGACTTGCTTATGCCTTAGGAATGGATAGACGATCTCTCCTTAACTACTCTAAAAAGGAACAGTTTTTTCCCACCATAAAGAGGGCAAGGGAGAGAGTTGAACGAGATGTCGAGGAAAGAATGAACGATAAAGGTAGATTTACTGTCGGTCTCATCTTTAACGCGAAGAACAACTTTGGTTGGGTCGAGAAGACAGAACTAAACGCGAGAGTAGAGAATGTGACACCTATTCTTGGTGGAAAGAGTGCTGAAGACGTCACTGATGATATAACAGAAGACCAGGGGCGCTAGTTAAGTGCCAGGAATCACGGGCTGGTATCAACATAAAGCAAAAACATTACTCATGGATGATATAAATGGCATTTACTGAAACAACAGCATTGCATAAGATCCTAAAGATGAAAGCACGCAATCGTGTCGTCCAAGGCGGCGCACGGGCTGGTAAATCGATCGCTATACTTCTTATCTTGATAGACATCGCTCAATCACAGAAGGGTAAGACAATATCTGTTGTATCTGAGACTGTCCCTCACTTGAAGCGTGGTGTAATCCGTGACTTCTTGAGTATCCTAAAAGAACAAAACTACTACAAAGACGATCGTTGGAATAGAACAGATTTTATTTACACATTCGAGACAGGTTCGTTTATAGAGTTCTTCTCGGCAGACTCACCGGACAAAGTGCGTGGACCAGCTCGTAACATCCTATTCATCAACGAGTGCAACAATGTATCATTTGATGTGTACACACAGCTTGCTATTCGTACGACTGACTTTATCTACCTGGACTACAACCCGGTAAGTGAGTTTTGGGTACACGAGGAAGTTATCACTAAGGATAACCACGACTTTGACATTCTTACTTACAAGGATAACGAAGCGCTATCACCAAATATCGTACAGGAGATTGAGTCACGAAGAGGCAATAAGGCGTTCTGGCGTGTCTTTGGTGAAGGCTTGATTGGTGAAGCTGAAGGTAAAGTATTTACAGGTTGGAAGCTAGACCTTGAGGAGATCCCACACGAAGCAAGGCTTGAGCGTTACGGACTAGACTTTGGGTACTCCAATGACCCATCGTGTCTTGTTGCAATTTACTATTATAACGGCGGGTATATCCTCGATGAAGTTTTATATCAGAAGGGATTGAGTAATAAGCAGATAGCTGACGTCATCCAGAACCAACCTGCAGCACTCGTGATGGCTGACAGCGCAGAGCCAAAGAGTATTGATGAGCTCAAGCTTTATGGTGTCAACGTCACAGCTACGATTAAAGGACAGGGTTCTATTAACCAGGGTATCCAATATGTTCAGGACCAAAAGATAACACTCACTAAGCGGTCTATCAATGGGATTAGGGAATATCGTAACTACATGTGGGCTACTGATAAAGACGGAAAGATTCTCAACAAACCGATCGACATATGGAATCACTTCATGGACGCGACACGGTACGGCTTCGAAGGTCTAAGGGGCACGAGCCAAGTTATACACGCTTACAAACCAGCAGATATGTTACGAGCAAAACACAGGTAGCTTTTATGAGCGCCGGGACTAAGTAATTAAACACTCAGTATCCAAACCCGGCGTTCTTAAAATCTACTTGTACAAACTAAAGAGTTAATGCTATAATTCCCTCATTGGATACGGGTGTTAGGACAACTAATGCCTTCTAAGAGATCTCAAAAAGCGGTTCCTAAAGATGACGCACTCAATACAGTCGTCACCGCGTTTGACCGTTCTTGGGAGTATACAGAGGGTTCCTGGCACACCCGTTGGGATAACAACTACAAGCTCTATAACAACAACCGTGTAAAGCGTGGGTATCAAGGTATTACAGACACTTTTGTACCTATGTCTTTCTCTACAGTTGAGACGCTTACATCAGGACTGTTCGGTGCTAAGCCTAAGTTCGACTACCTTCCTCCTCAAGAGAAACAAGATCAGAAAACGGATATTCTTAACTCAGCACTCGACTACTATTGGGATAAGGACCAATGGTCACTAAAGATCATTAATACCGGCCGCAATATGTTCAAGCTCGGGACAGCAATTGACTTCTTTATATGGGACATAGACCATCCATGCCTTATTAACGTTCCCATTCGTGACTTCTTTATCTCACCTGAGTCGTCTGAACTATCAGAGGCAAACACACGCTACTGTGGACGCCGCTACCTTACCTCCAAAGAGGAGCTAGAAGGCTTTGAGATCGTTGACCTTGAAGGTGAGCCTGACGAAGACGGCAACTACCCACTAAAGAAGAAATACAAGAACCTCGATAAGATCTCGTACGATGGTGGTACACAGGGTGAAAATACAGATAAAGAACAGAAGGACATGTTCTATGGATCTACTGTGTCTGAGGCTCATAAGACTCAAGTTGAGGTAATCGAATATTGGACCGTTGATCGAATCATCTCAGTCGCTAATAGGTCAGTTGTCATTGAGGACACAGAGAACTACTTTAAAGCCAAAGACAAGGCTAACGGATCTAAATACCCTAAGGGACTACTCCCGTTTGCCGACGCTCGTGACTACGTAGACGAATCACTTTTCTATGCGAAGGGAGAGATTGATATTATCGCCGACGAGCAAGAACTTCTCAACGATATCACTAACCAGAATATCGACTCTATTACCTACACGCTGAACCAGATGTACACGCTTGATCCTAAGTACGCTCACCTACTCAGTGAGATTGAGAACCTACCAGGTGCTGTCTATCCCGTTGAAGCAAACGCGCTTGTTCCTATCCCACAAAGGCCTATCCCACCAGATGCTTTCTTAGAACGTCAGAACATCAAGAACGAGATCCGTGAAACTACAGCGTCTAGCGAGATTGTAAAAGGTGTCGGAGAGCAAGGTGCTGGTAAGTCTACAGCTACTGAGATTAACGCTCAAGTAGCAGGTGCAGGCCAACGCTTCTCTCTTAAAGTGACACAGATTGAAAACGGTTACTTCTATCGCATGGCAAAGATCATCTTTAGAATGATTCAGCTATACGTTACAGAGCCTATGATGGTTCGTATTGTTGGTAAAGATGGTGCTCGTTGGGAAGAGTTTGACCCATCTGAGTTCCAGGGTGAATACGAGCCACGTGTACAACTTGAAGCAACTATCAATAACGAGAAACAGAATCAAGCTAACGACGCTAAAGAGCTGCTTGGTGCTTTTCTCGGAGACCCAGACGTTAACCAACAGGAGCTAAAAAAGCTCGTGTTACAACGCTCATTTGACCTTGATCCTGACGAAGTTGAAGCACTTATGGCCCCTATGGTACAAGGCGGAATGGGAGCACCTATTGATCCAGCTATGGCCAACCTGCCGCCTGAGCTAGCTGGTATGGGTGGTGGCATGCCTCCTGAGATGATGGCTCCTCCCCCAGATCCTAGTGCTGAGATCAAGGCTGCAAAAGAACAACAACAAATGGAACAGTCTGCTGAGCAGCATGAAATTGACATGGCGATGAAGGTTGCTAAACTACGTCAGATGCAAGGAGGTGTATAATGAAGACCCCTACTAATCTTGTTAACGCTTACCAACAGTTCTTTTTAAAGAGCGAAGATGGTCAGTTCTTCCTGGAGACGATGGAGAAGATTATTTCAGACCAACATGAACTTGCAGAGAAGGATGGAGATAAGGCAAGAGACCATACACAGAGGGCTAAGGGCGCACGCTTAGTTCAGGAACATATCCAAAGCGTGCTAGGAGGTGTAAAGAAAACCTGATCGTTATTCGGAATAGTAGCTGGAATATTATTTAATACTAGCCCGTATTAAACCAGCTACTATTCGGGCTAGTGATAATGAGGTACAACAATGGACGATAAAACCACAACTGATGCTCCTGTTGAACCTGGCGAGGTACAGACCATTAACGGAATCGCAATCGACGATCAAGGAATGGCAATCTCAGAACCAGACGAAACAACGGAATCTAATTCAGCGGTTGAAACAACCAGTGAAACCGAGCAAGAAGCTGTAGAAGCGAATCAAGAGCCATCTGAAGAAGATGAACAACTCACCAAGTTCGCTGAAACAAAGGGACTAACGCTCGATAGCGACAACGCTAGAAAAGCAGCTAAAATGGCTATGAACGCCGAGAAGCTGATGCACAGTAAAGCTAACAAAGCGAGCGAACTAGAGCGAACTATGGGGCAAATGTCCGATGATTCTGCTTCTCAGGTAGCTCAAGCAACAGGACAAGACCCAGAAGTTCTAAAACGACTACAGCGTATGGAAGTCAAAGACTCTATTCGTGAGTTTTGGGACGGTAACCCTGACGCAAAGCAGTACGAGTCAGAGATGGCAAAGATTGCAGTTGAGTCAGGACTCTACGGGTCACCAGAAGCTATTTTAAAAGCAAGCTATGCTATGGCAGTCGCTGGCAATACAGATACTATCAAGTCACAGGGGAAACGAGAAGGTCTCGAATCCTTAGCCCACAAACAACAAGCAGCCGTCCCACGTGGTAATGCCGTTACATCTGGCGCGTCCAGTGAAGCAATTACACCACAAAACGTTGACTATCTAGTTGGTAAGAATGACATGTCATGGTACATGTCTCACCGCGATGAAATCAACAAGGTGATGGCTTCATAATTTAATATATTGGAGAACACATTATGGTATCAGGACTTTACGGTTCAGGTGCGGTAAACATTGGCGCAACAGCTGCTAACGTTTTCCGACCTAACATTTGGTCAAAGGAAGTATTGATGTTTGTTAAATCAAACCTCGTACTCCTCCCACTTATCAAACACTACGACGCAGACGTTAAAGCTGGTGGTCAGACACTTGAGATCCCTAACGTTTCAGCTATTACAGCTAACCTTAAGAATCAGAATACTGTCGTCACGCTTAACTACAACACAGAAACAAAAACAACGATCGTCTTAAACAAGCACTACGAAAGCTCATTCATCGTTGAAGACCTCGTTAAGATTCAATCGGTCTACGACCTTCGTAGCGACTACACAATGGCCGCTGCGTATGCGATCTCAGAGAAGATTGACTCAGACCTAGCTACTAACATGACAAGTACATGGAAGACAGCTGGACAAGCTTACGGTACATACGGTACAGCATTGAATGATAACCTCATCCTAACTGTTAACCGTTACCTAAGTGAAAATAAAGCACCTCGTTCAGACCGAAGCCTTGTTGTTGCACCTAAGGGTGAAGCAGAAATGCTTGCGATTGACAAGTATGTTCGTTACGATGCCCTCGGTGTTGGTGGCGATGACAACTCAATCCGCAACGGTAAGATTGGTCGTATCTACGGCGCAGACGTGTACATGAGCCAAAACCTCGTATACCTCGACACTGCAACAGACGAATACAACCACCTATTCTTCCACAAAGAAGCATGGGCGATCGCACTGCAACAGACACCACGTACTCAGGCACAATACAAGCAAGAGTACCTTGGTTGGTTGGTTACAGTTGATGTACTTTATGGACACAACGCCCTACGTACCAACTTTGGATTTGTTCTTAAGAGTTAATCTTACACAAACCAAACAATTTAGCTCCTTCGGGAGCTTTTTTGTTATAATAGATGTATACGGGCTATAGGAGAACCAGAATGACTAAAGTATATCCATTCGGTGAACCAGAGAAAACTAAAGTACAAGATAATTCAGTTGACACACCACAACAAAAGAAATTCGAAAAGCGAACTGGCAAAGACTCAGACGGCGCTGTAGGCCCTATAGAGAAGAAATCGGCACAGAACCCAACAGAAGCACCACAAGCGACGGGAGCACTCAAGGAAGACCTTAAAACGCCTTCAGGACTTGATAAAGATGCATGGGCTGAAGCTGAGAAGACATGGCGTAACATGAGTGGCGCTTCAGGCACGACTCCTGAAGATTCAGAGAAGCAGATCCGCTACCACTATGACCAGATTGTTGCGAACAATGAACAGACACGTAAATGGGAAGGTAAAGAATAGTGGGTAGGATGAAAGACCTCGGTAAGAAGAATAAGGGCGGCAAGTTAGACCTTCCGACTCAACTTCCGACTCCTAAAGCAGCGGTTAAACGACTTAAACGAAAGAAACCAGAACAACTATGACCCACAAACTAACCATTCAACTAGATCCAATTGGTGACACGCCTAAACAAGTAGAAGATAAGGTTCGAGCACTCCCTGTTAATCAAGGGAAGAACGAAGATGAAATGCGCCGACTTATTGACGATGAAGTAGAGACAGTACGCAAAGAGAACAAGTTACGTGATACAGAAGCCTACCATGCACCAGAAACAGGCGACGTTCACGGTAACGCTTAACGCTGTAAAAAAAGTAACACTTGGTTATAATTCTTGTGCTATAATTTCCTTATAACATAAGGAGCATACATGGCTAGTCCACTCGAATTATACAAAGAAGTTGCAGAAGAATTTAAGGTAGGGACTGACAAACAGCTACATGATCGTCAGAAGCAAGCATTCGTTGAATCACAGGTAGGCGAACAGAAGGCAGTCGTGAACCGTCTCCTTGTTGACACCGCTATGGCACGTCATGAACTGGCAGGTGCTAAAGACGATGCGACTAAAGCAGCCTACGGTAAGAAGGTGGCTCAATTCGAGGATGATCTACGTCAGTTCACTAAGACACTAAGCTTCTTCCAGGAACTAGCAGAAGAATTGGGCGCTAACTCAGATGCTGAACCAAGCTACGACTCCATCTAAGCTTGCAGTCGTGTTACCGTCTCGCGGTTTAATGTTCTCCGAAACACTAGAGGACTTGCTCAACGAGCTGGAAAGTTTTGACTACGAGATCTTTTGGTCTCACGGTAAGTCACTTCCACAGGCGTTTAATGACCCAACAGAGAAAGCACTCGCAGACCCTAACGTGTTTGCGGTGCTTTTTTGTGAGGATGAC
>Ga0247817_10000212_pt1 | contig 37453 bp, 36 predicted proteins | sample UWRJL212509R1_FD_178010 | JGI IMG/M metagenome (GOLD analysis project Ga0247817, IMG submission 178010) | Plant litter microbial communities from Arlington Agricultural Research Station in Wisconsin, United States - UWRJ-L212-509R-1 | ecosystem: Environmental > Terrestrial > Plant litter >...
CAATAAGCAATCAACAAAGCTACGAAAAATTAGCTTATTGATAACAAAAAAGGCCTCGTGGCGCAACTGAATAGCGCACTTGATTACGGCTCAAGAGGTTACTGGTTTGAATCCAGTCGAGGTCACTTAAGGAGACAACTAGCAAGTAGTTGTCTCCTTTTTTATGCACTAATATGTAGATTTTTCAAGCCTTTACAAGCTAACATTTCATGGTTCGAATTTTTCATAAGAAATCCTTAGACTGTTTGAAATAAACAGTCTAAAAGTGGCTTTATCTGAGATTTAATCGAAGCTGAACGATGGTTCGAAGTCCTGTTAAGGATATAGGATTTTTTTCTCTTTTGGTTTATCGTAATTCTTTGAAACTAAATATAGTAATTCCAAAATAATTTTGGCTTCCTTCTCATCTACCTGAATACCGTTTTTGGAAAGAATAATAACGGATTTTTCTACTGAAACATTCTTCTCAATGAAATTCATTTTTTCTATTGGTTTTTCGGTTTCTTTTTTTTGATAATATTTTTAAAAATGCTTGATTTAAACCTAAAGATAGATCTCCCGTTTTAAAATTAATGGCCGTGGGTGGAATAAGATTTACAAGATGCCTTTTATCTGAGGTCTCAAATTCAGAAAATCTTTGAAAGATTTCAACTAACGCTTTTTCTTCTATTTGATTTTTTTTATCAATGCCCTTTAATTTAACAACAATATCACGTGCTTCTTTTTTAAGATTTTTAGTGCTGACTTGATTCTCTTTTTTTAATTCATTGTAGTCATCAATTTTTAATATTCCGGCTATAAATAATTTTCTGCCTCGAGAAAGAGTCAAATCTTCCTCATTTATTTTCCTCTCTAATACTTTTTGAGCGTATAAATAACTTGCTTTCTGTGTCTTTATATTCTGGTCTTTCAAAATATCTTTAAATAATTCAACTGCATTCTTTGATAGCATCAATTGTTGAAGTTCATTCTGATAACAGTCATTAAGAAATAATGCATTTATTCTTGTTCTACAGCCATTATGACAATGATAATATGGATAGTTTTTTGATCTACCTTTTGAAACACTTCCGCTAAGTTTTCGATCACAATCTGGACAGATTAAAAAACCTCTAAGAAAAAACATTGATTGTAAATCATCTCTCTTAGAAGTAGTCTTTCTTCTTGTATTAATAACAGACTGAATCTGATTGAACAAAGACTCAGATATCAACGGCTCGTGTAATGCTTTTACTACTCCCTCTTCACCAGAGTCAAGTGTGACCGGTATTAGTCCGCAATAAACAGGATTATGTAAAATCCTGAAAAAGTGTGACCTTGAGCATACTAATCCTTTATCATTAACTATTTTAATGATTTCAGATATTTTATGATCGTTCTTGGCAACTTGATTAAAAGCCCATTTTATAATTTCGGCTTCAGGCTCTTTAGGAGCAATACCTTTTTTACCATCCATTAATGTCAAATTAATAAATCCTAATGGTGCCTTACTAGGATGTCTACCCATCAATTTTGCCCGACGAATACCATTTGCAGTGTTTTGAGCTCTCCGTGTATTTTCTGCTTCTGGAACAGCTAAATATACAGCCAACATAACTGTGCTTTCTGGCACAGAGAAATCAATTGGTTGATCAATAGCTTTTGCTGTTGTTTTATATTTCCGAAGCTTTCCAATCATCTCGTAAGCATACTCAACATTACGACTGAATCGATCCCACTTGATAAATAGTATATTTTTATCTACTCCTGATGATTTCTTTTTGATTTCTGAGAATAATTGGTTCCATTCTGGCCTATTGAAATTCTTTGCAGAGAAGTCTTCACGATAAATTCCTTTAACTTCGATATCGTAATATTTACAATACTTCAATAGTCTTTCCTCCTGTTCTGGCAAGGAGTAACCTTTTCTTTTTTGTTCGTCCGTACTTACACGAACGTATAAATAGGCTGACTTCATATAATAATGTATTGGTTAAATTTACTACTAAATATTTTTACACATGAACTTATTAATAAAAAAGTTATTATGTTGTTCTAGTAAAACGCTATACATAATAAAAACATATACAACCCATTAAAAATCAATAGCTTTTTTTTCAGAAAATGATATGATTCACAGCTTTTAATTACTAAATTTAAGAAAAGCATAACAATAGTTATTCTGTTTCATAAAGAGAATACAAAATGGCACAAAAAAAACAAATTCCGAAAATACAGCACTTCGTACCACAATTTTTTCAGCGTTTCTTCTCCTTTGAAAATAATGGAAAAACCATCGGCATGTTCGAGACTACTAGGAATGTTTTTAAAAGTCATGTAAAAATATCGTCGCATCTAGGCAGAAAACATTTTTATGGACGTGATGGCCAGCTTGAAGAGTGGCTTGCAAAACTTGAATCACATTCTGCGCCAATCTTTAGAGAAATGTGGGAAGGAGAAAAACTGCCTATTCCACAAAGTCCTAATCATTCTAAAATGCTGCACTTCCTGATTATTTTGGATCTTCGAAACCCGATTCATTTCAAAATTCTAAAAAATTTTGAGCAAAGACTTCCAAATACTAAGTCTAAAATCAGCGAAGGTAATGTCTCTACCGATATGATTCCTGGATTACAAGAACAACAATCCGATAAGGGAAAACTGAATTCACTAAAATCTGCAGAACTTCTTGTACCCGATCTTTTAAACCTGAAATATAAGCTCATTAAAAATAAAACCTCAAATCCTTTTATTATTTCGGATAATCCGCTTGTCATGTATAATCAGTTTTTAGAAAAAAGAAACTGGAAATTTGGTAGCCAGAGAGATTTTGGATTAAAAGGACTGCAACTATTCTTGCCGCTAAATGATTCGTATATGTTAGCTGTATATGATTCCGATATCTACAAACTCGGAAATAAAAAAGAGCATATAGTATTGATAGATGATAAAAAGAGTATTGACCAGCTTAATCTCTTGCAATTTCTCAATTCCGAGTCTACTGTTAATTTCAATCACAAAGCTTCTGAGCATTATATCAGAACTCTTCAAGAAAAATCGAAAAAGTATAAAAAAGCCAATGATGATTTTATCAATGTGCATGAAATCAAAGTTCCGAAAGGTATAGATAACCTTACAGCGCAAATGATTGAAATGGGAGTATCGGATTTGAATATTAGACTCTCTCTTCAGAAATTGAATTTTATCTCAAATCTTGTGCAGTTAAACTGCATACGATTCAAGATCAGTACAGAAAAAATGTCAAATTCAAAGGGCATACTTATAAAGTCTATACAATTCTGCCAATTATTGAATAGTCATAATAAGTAAAAAAATCTGAAACTATAATTTTATCTATTTTGATCACGATATAATAACTCTAAAATTGAGCAATTAGTTGGTGATTTAAGCTTTCCTTACTTGTCAATTAGGAAGCGAAAACACTTTAGTTAAGAGGTTTTGTCTTATAAATTAAAGAATTATTTCCACTATACTTGTATATTTACATAAATGTGTAAATAAGTACATCAAGTATTGTATAAAAATTATAACTAGTTACTTAATAAATTTCTAACCAAAGCTATTACCAAAATTATGCTTGATTTTATAAATGATAATTTGTTTAATGCAAAAAGTGACCTGATAGTAATCCCTATTTCATGCGAAGGGACTATTTCAGAATCATTTATGAAAGAGCTCAAAAATTTAAATATACAAATAGAATATAAGTTAAAAAGGTACAAACTCGGTGATATACAGATTCAGGAGGTTCCGTCTTCTTATCATTTTAAGTATATAGTTTTTGCTTGCGTTGTTGATAATTTCGAAAGTGCATACTATTCTATAAGACTTGTTGCACATAAAATTGCTGAGTTTGTAGAGGATAAAACTGACATTAAGGAAATAGCTACACCAATCTTAGGAACAGGAGCAGGAAAACTAAATCATTTCAAGAGCAGAAATATTATGCTCAGTGCATTTTATGAAATAGCGCAAAGCTCCATAAGCTTGACCTTCTACACTCTCGATAAAAGGATTTTTAACTCTTTTGGGAATAATATACATGATATAAACACTCCCAGTTCGCAACTGGTCATAGAAGCAGAACTACCCAGAATAAATAACGAAGGACATATTGTCCAATTAACCTATGATGCTGAATTTTATTTTGAATTAGCAAGAAAAAAACTGTGGGAATATCGTAACTATTCTGCGACTGAAAATAGTTTTTATGAGGCCATTGAACAGGAATTTAAAAATTCTAAACTTCCATTCAAAGACTTTTTGAAACTACACGAAGACAATGATCAATATGTTTCATTTCTAACGCTCTGTGGTGAATTGATTGCCTATCTTGACTATAATGCATACAGAAAGAATATATGGAATAAATATGTTGACAAACGTGTTCTGGCAAGAGCCGGTGTAAGACAGAATGATTGGTTCTTAAATCTTATAAAGTTTAAAAAAAGTGATGATATAAATTTATTGAGTCCCAGTATTAGAAATGCCTTTATCTACTTATTAGATCCGTCCGATAATTTAACTATGTTATCTAAAACTCACCGTGAAAAAGTTGAGGAAGAACTCAAGCTTGGTGAACAAAAAACTTTACAGCAAGACGACAATTATACCATTCATTATTTTAAATCTTTAGGAATTAAAACCAGTAACGCTGAAAATTTTGGAGCCTTATGCTCCAGGATATTATATCTTCCATATATTAAACCAATTTGGCATCATGGAATTGCTAAAGAAAAAGATTTATTTTTGAGTGAAATTAATCTTTATCACGCTAGCAATCTTATTGACGATTGTTTAAAAACCAAATCTAAAAAGCTTGATCTAGGAAATTTAGGAATAAGAGATCTTTGCTTAATCCCCGAATTATTTGAATGTATACATTTGGAAGAGCTTATTCTTAGTAATGAATGGGGCGAATTTGAAAATGGCGTCTGGACACCGCAATACAGTATCAATGTCGGAAAAAAGAACACAATAGAATATATTCCATCCGACATAGATAGCCTTATCAATCTTAAAGTCCTGATATGTGGTGGTGATTGGGATAAAAAAAATAAACTTTCCAACAGATGGCCAATAGATAATATTGATGCCTTAACTGCCCTTAAAAACCTGCAATATCTTAATGTTAGTAATTGTGAAATAAAACATGTTCGTTACTTAAATCAATTTGATAATTTGGAAGTTATTTTTTTAAATAATAATAAAATTGAAACAATTGAAGTTCTAAAGGCAAAAAGTCCAATTCGTCAAATTTACCTGGGTAACAATTATTTAAAATCAGTTACATTCTTAAAAGATATATCAACTATCGGAACTATTGATCTTCATAATAATAATATAAAAGATTTAAGACCTATCGAGCATCTTATTGAAAATATTGGGATTGAAAATGATAAATGGAAACTGGAAACAATAAGTATTGCTAAAAATCCCTTGGAACAGCCTCCAATGGAAATTATAAATATCAGCAAAGAAGCAGTACTTACAACATTGAACGATATACGAAAAAGAGGAAAATTTATCAATAAAGATATAAAAATCATACTGGTTGGTAATAGTGAGGTGGGTAAATCTACCTTGGTAAAATATCTTGATAATGAACAAAATCTCGAAGTAGATCACTTGCCAACACTTTGGATGCAGGAAAAAATTGTAAAAAGCAAATACAAAATAAATTCGTTGCAGGAAGAATGTTCCCTGCATCTTTTTGATTTTGGAGGTCATGATTATTATCATGATACCCACCATTTATTTTACGGTTCGAATGCAATCTATATTCTCCTTTGGACCTCACAAACAAATAACTTAAATCTTAGATCCTGCATTCAATTAAATCACAATGGTGACAAAATTAAAGTAGATACGCAGGATTATCCTATGAAATACTGGCTTGAGTCTATTAAATTTTACATCAAGGACATAGAAGGTGCCAATATTAAATTAATGGATGAAAATAATCAAAGCTATAACAGTTCATTACTTCTGCTTCAAAATAAGGTCGGAACTATTTCAGAAATAGAATTTTTAAACAATTTTGCACTTAAAAAAGACTATCCTTTTATTTACGACATTACAACAATGTCAATAAAATCACCTCGCAGAAATATGGAGCAGTTTGACATACTGCTTACAGAAATATTAAATAGCATGCAAATTATAGGTGCTACCTTGCCTAAATTTTATGAAATCATAAAAAACAGCTTTAGTAATTATTCTGGAAAACCTGTAATTAGCAAAACTGATTTTCTGACTTATTGCAACAATCTTATAAGTTCTCCCATTGATATGACCCAAGCCTATATACTGATCCGCTATCTCGAACAGATAGGTATACTGCTATTTTCCGACAAACATCCGGATGGTCTTGTTTATATGGACAAAAAGTGGCTGATCAACAGTATACACAGTGTGCTTCGGGATCTCAAAGACATGGGTGGAGAATTCGATAGAAATTACTTAATCGAAGAAAAGAATATCGAGAGTAATCATATTTCAAGTGTTCTGGATATGATGCTTGATTTCAAAATTATCTTTAAACATCCATTTGCTGAAAAATACATAGCACCTCTTTACCTTCCTCAAATGCCTGAAACAAAAATAAATTTGTTTCTCCAGCAAGGCATTGTACCTTCACGTAGGTTTGAATATTCCGGATTTATTCAAAAAAGCATCGTTTTAAGTATTTTTCAGCAGTACAGCAGTCTGATCTTGCCGTCAATTAGCAATGATTCTGATGAGATGTTTTATTACTGGAAAGATGGTCTTATTATCAAAAAACCAACTACACAAGAAATAGCAATGATTAAATTTCATATTGGAAATGAAGATGGAAATGCATGCATTGATATATATAATCTTAATTTGACCATTCAAAAGGATGAATTTATTGACGAAATAATTGGCTACATACGCGAAATTAATAAAGGATATAAAGTGGAGGAAATGGTTACCCTTGAGGGTGAAGACTTTATATCAATAGCTGTATTAAATAAAAATGCAAAGCATGGAAAATTTATTTTTACTGAAAAAAAACTTAAAGATTTCAAGCAGGTAAAAGACGAAGAAAAATTTTTCAATCTAAAAAATTACAAAAAATATACAACAGAAAAAATTAAGAGAAAAAAAGTAGTGATTTCATATTCTAAAAAAGATCTTGAACAGGTAAATAGTCTAAAAAGATATTTACAACCATTAGTGGAAGCGGATCTAATTGAAGAACCGTGGTATTGCACAGCTCTCATTCCCGGAGATGAGTGGGATTTGACAATTCAAGAAAAATTTGATCAGGCAGATATTGTTTTTTTTATGGCAAGTGAATATTTTTTTAACACAAAATATATCATCGACCATGAAATTACCAATGCCATAAATCGTTACGATAATGACAAATCAGTAAAAATCGTACCTATTATATTGGATTTTTATGATTGGAGCGGTAAAGGAAAATATAATCTCCAGAGATTTTCTGCTTTACCCTATCAGGCTAAGCCTATAAGTGATTTTCACAATCCTAACATAGCATGGAGCACTATAACAACTACTGTACGAATGATGATTGAAAAAGATTTGGATCCTGGGAAACTCGAAATTATTGGTCGGGACCTTCAGGAAATATACGAACGACAAGTAAGAGGAAGCCTGGATGATAATACTAAAAAGTAAATTTTATTCAGGCAGAAACTTGATATGGTTCATAGTAAGTCATTCTAACAGTACATTTTTCTAAAAATTTCGATAGTTTTTCAAATGAAATTCATCAAAATTTTCAGAATATGTCTTCCTTAATAATTATAGGCAAGACTCATTTTCCAATCCCAAACTTCTTAATGATATTATCAATGGCCGTCACCTGTTTTTCAGTTAATCTTCCATTTTTTTCACAGCTCTTTCTTATTGAAAGCACAAAATCAGTATCAAAATTAGGATTGTTTTGAGCCCAACTCAGTATTAGATTAATTTTAGAAAATTGCGAATTAGTCTCATAACTGGTAAATTTTAAAAATTTTTCATTAATTCGTTTCTTAACATCCAACTGCTTGACAGACAGACTTCTCTTTCGATATATATCAATATAAAATGTATGCTCAAAGTCTGATATACCATTTTTTTTGTAAACATAATCAATAACTTCAGCGCTCATACTTTTGGTAATATCTTCCTTGAGTTTTTTTATGGAAGTAAAGATTTTATCCCCATCATCGATTCCGAGAAATTTTTTAATACAGCAATTTCCAACCTCAGTACTCATTTTATTTGTCACATTGATGATGACACATATATTTTTAATTGGATAATGACCGCACAGACAGGTCAATAATTCATCACTGTAGTACGCCAAATCAAAAAACCATTCGCGCTTTGCTAATTCCCAGTTTTTGGCCGTACTTAAATCTATAATCTCCTCTGTTAGTTTAAAATGCATAGACTTTCAAATTAATTATTTATTTAATATTAATCTGCTACTCGCTAAAGAGTAAACCTTCTTATAAAATTAATATGCTTTTTAATTTGTCCCACTTCATATGTTAGTCGATCCGGTAAATCACGCCCTAATAGATTAAGAAGTTCTATTCTTAATTCATTAGTATCATCCTCTAACTTCGTTCCCAGATACCTCGAGAATTGCTCTTCATCTTTGGCTAATTCCAGGAAAGCGATAAGCGATGGCATAATAGCTCTGAAATTGCCCAATGATAATGCTAATACAAAAAGTATGATTCTCAAATCCTCATCATTGATATTACTTCCTGAATTTATATAATCATGTGTTTTTACAATTCTGTAAATATTTATATAACGTTTGATCAGTCGCGGACTGGTTCCCACAATAACTGACATTTCGCGGATACAGGCAGACTCATCATCCGAAAAACTTAAAGCTTTTATGACAATAGACTCACTTATTACACCTTCACTGGTGGTAATAGTTGTTTCCGCTTCACTTTTCGCTTCACTTTCCATTTCCTTAGTATCAGCAGATTTTTCATCTGAATCTGTACTCCTATTATTATTTACCGATGTATAATTAGGTAATTCCTGTACCTGTGAAAGCCCTTCCAGCATATCTTTTATATGATTGTTTTCAGGCTGCTTTAAATGAAACGGGATCTGAAAAATCTTTTCAAGGTAACTCGCAGGATCAATATATTCATGACCTGAATCTTTATAACCAAATTGTTTTTTGTACTTAGTTACCAGCGCATTTTTAACCCAGACCGGATCCACTCCAACCACAACAATAAATAAAGGAAATGCCATTAAAAGATTTACGGCCTCCAGAACTTCTACAACCCTTTCTTCAGGACATCTGTCAAGATCATCAACATAAAGTATTATTCGATCTAATGGCTTGCTGAATAATTCCCTAAATCGCTTTTTATCTTTTGTCTTGGAATATTCACCCCTGTGATTGGTAAAAAGATCACTTAATATTTCAAAATCTTTACGAACTATTGAAACGAGCCCTAAATGCTTTTTATAGTCCTCGCTATTGCACCTTTTTTCGATAAATTCATATAATGCCGCAGTAGACAACGAATTTTCCATTTTGAAAACGACAGTCGACTGCACAATCTTAACATTTGTAATTTGCGTACTTATCGAATCAAGTTCACTCTTGTTATATTCGATTTCATAAGCAAGCGCTTTTTGCTGTTGCTCGAATTCAAAAATGGCGTCATTTTTTTGTTTGAGATAATCTTCCTTTATTCTCCACATCTTCGCAAAAAATGGGCTCACATCCTTATAAACTTTTACTGCGCGGACATAGATTGCTCCCAGGAAACTAATAGTCATCCATGCTCCGGGTGTCAGTATAAATGTATTGGAACCAATTTCATGTCTGAACCACCAGATTAAACTTGGGATACCTACCAAAAGCAAAAGTGTCACAATCAACCATATACAATTGTATTTCCTGTTTGGAGAAGAGGTAAACAGTCGGATAAAAGTAGGAACAGAGCGAATCTTTTCATACATCTCTTCAGGCCTATACCAGTATTGCTCTGGTACAATCTTTTTGAATTCATCTATATTCTTTACGATACTTTCATTTTCGTTAATGGCACTCTGAATTTTTTCCTGTACTTTAAATTCTTTATCGACTGTTGTAAGTATGTTTTTTAAGGAATTTTCACGTACTATTCTAATCTTATCATCCAGAACTTTTTTAATATTTGTCTGATTTACTTCGAGAATTTCCAATTGCTTGTCGATCTCCTCTTTTTTATTCTTAAGGTGAGCAAGTTCCTCTTTGATTACTGAAAGGTCCTCGGTTAGTCTTTTTTCAATTTCATCTATGTGACTGCTCGCTAAAGTATCACTTTTAATATAATGATGTAGCCCTTCAAAAATCCGTGTTGTGATGCTCGCCCACAAATTGGCATCCATATAAGACCAGGCATTGAAATGTACATGGACAATACCTTCACAGAACTGATTACTAGCTGAGTCAGACAAATCTATTATCTTTTGTTTCAGCTTATTCATAAAAAAACTTTTCCCTGATCCCCATCGCCCCAATAACGCGATGGCTAATGGAGGGGCAAAAGATTTAGCGGCCAATAGTAATGCAAAGGAATTAACATCAGGAGTAATATTCAAATAATCCTTTCCCGATTCCAAATCACTTATAAGCCCGGCAATCTGAGTTGAAGTGGAAATGGTATTAGAACTGGATAATTGAACTATTATACGCTTTTTTAGATTGTCAGGCAAACTGTTAAAAATTGTAATTACATCTCCCTGTGGAGCCTGTACAATAGTACTTCTATGATACCCCAACTTATTAACATCAATTTTTTGGTTTTTAACGATCCAGTTTACATTGAGTGTAGTACCGTTGTTTAAATTATGGGTTACTACACCCAGTCCTTTAAACCTCAAATAGTTATTTCCATCCTTGGTAGAAAAAGAAGATTTATGTATTAAAATATCACCTGTCTTAACCCTATTTATTATCTCTATATATTTTTCGTGATATCCGGTTTCCCACAGATTATTTTCATAAAATCTTTCTGCCTGTTCTTCTCCATCCCAGGATGAACCTACTAAAAAAAACTTGGAATTGCTCGTTTCGATTAGTTTCTCTATTATATCATCCCTTACGCTGTTTGTATCTTTTGAAATTTCATCATGAAAGGCAATTCCTTTACTATCGTTCGGAATTGCAATTATAAATTCCGCTTTGTGATCTGTCGAGAAATCATTAAGAACATTTAAAACATCTATGATTATTTGCAAACTTTCTTGATAAGACAGTCCACCAGCTCCTGTACCTAGTAAAGGAATCCAAATTTTTCTATTGAACAGTGCTTCAGGATTGTTGCTTAAAGCTTTTGAAAGGTTGGCTCTTAGAAGTGCTGCAGTATCACGTTTTTGATTGATCGTGACAACAAAAAGTATAGGCTTTGCATTTAATTCAAACAAATCATATCCTTTTTCTAACTTAAGAAGATTCAATATTGCAGGATCATAACCAAAATCGTTAATGACAAAGCCATTAAGGTTACCCAATGTACCTAAATCATTGGTAGAAACTATCGCTAGTTGTGAATCAGAAGGAGAAGGATTTAATAAGATCCGGTAAGAATATTCCATACAGTATTGTTAAATTATGTAGCACCTAAAAGTATAAAAATTTAAATGCTTTTATAAATAATTTATCCCTTTTCTTAAATTATGCCACAAAGTTTAATTACAGGAAATTAAACCGTTAAATTTCCTCCCAAACTATACTCAATACAGTATTATATGCTGGCGTGATAATGCAATATTCATAAAATTTAAAATTATTATCATTTTCCCAGTTTTTTAACTCAAACCAAGTTGATTTCCAAATAGACTGTTTGCTTTGTTCTTTTGAATAAATTCTTCCTTTTTCAAAAAATTCTACAGCAACAGAATCCTCTGGCGGAGAAAGACGAGTCCTGTCAATTATGAAATGTGGATAATTTTCAGGCCGTTTCCAATATTTAATTTGATTGTTATGCATATAAAAAAGACAAATAGGATGTGATCCGAGCTCAAAATATTTATAAGCAACTGATGTAATACTTGTCTGAAATCTCTCTGATAATTTACGAAGTAGATCTGGACTAAATTTCTTTCCAGCGCATTCTTTTTTAAACATATTCTCCGGCATTAATAATTCAGAAGCAAATTCATTTGCTTCTGTTTCTTGATGGCCGTTTTTAAAAAATTCCAACGTAGCATCATTGTCATTATGCACAGCAATAACATTTCTGTGCATTTCAAAATGGCCTAATTCGTGTGCAATAACGAACCGCTTTTTACCTGCATAAGGTATCTCTGAGTTTATTGTGATAATAGCAGAATCTTTACCAAAAACAATTCTCCCTTCAGAATTCTCTAAAGGTTTTTCAACAAGTGTAGCACCTCGTCCAAAAACAATTATATCTAAAGGAAATTCAGTTGGATCATCAATTCCGCACTCATTCATTAATTTTTGTGCCGCTAATTTCCCTCTTGACATCTATTATTGCTCTTTTTTTAATTCATCCATAAGTTTTGCTAGATCTACATCTAAAAGCACATTACGTATCTCGTCATCAGACCAGTTTTCTAACTTTCTATAATGAACTGCCGGAGTTTTCTGTTGCAAGAGGCTTACAAGGGCATCGGATGCTTTATCAGCATTTTCTATAATTACTTCTTTAAGCCTTTCAAAGGCAATGTCAAGCAATTTTTGGTCTCTCTTTTTATTGGACATTCCAGCAGCCATGAATCTAATTTTTTTCATGAACTGACTTGAGAACTCCATTTCTTTTTCAGGATCTATTCCTTCTTCATTGAGGAATTGCTTTGTATATTCATCATTAGTACGCAGCAATTCTAATTCAACATCATCCAATCTATCAATGATGGTTTTGTTTTTTTTATTAGTATTCATTTTGCGGCTAATTTTTGTTTAATTATTTCTCTTTTTCTTTTAAATCGTCTCCAGGCATTATGGAATTCTTCTTCTGATAGTCCAATTGTTGTTCTTATTTCCTCAGGTTTGACAATACCATCCGCTAAACATTCAAATATAAATAATTCATCCTCTTTTGCTCCAGATTCTTGTAAGACCTCAAATATTTGTTCTTTTAATTCTTTTCCTATAATTATTTGCTCAATATTGCCCCCTATTGGATCTTCATCGGACAAAGTTTTTTTTTCATCAAATTCAGTTTCCTTCACAGCTTTATTAAGCGTATTATTAATATGGCTATCAATTGCACCAATTATAAAATCTTCAAAATCTATATAATGATCAATATTCCAATTTCGACTACCCTTTACAAAAATTTGATTTACTACTTCGCTTATAACATCTCTGGAAAATGATTGTAGCTCATCGTTTTTCCATTTGACACCATATCTTTTACGTAATATCCAAGCACAACGCCCCATTAAGCGCAACCAGAATTTATCCCAGTCACGATTAGATAGTTGTTCCATTAACAACTCATGTGAAGCTATAGTTTTAAAGTCTTCCATATGCCTTTGTTAGTATAAAATGCTGACGAAATAAAAAAAAATACCATGTCGTGGTAAATTTCTGAAATATGATAGCATTTATTATTGTATGATCACTGTAAGTATGTAAAAATAATAAAATTACAGATGAATAATACAGGCAATTAATATTAACTAATTAAAAGAAAGATGTCTAAAGGAAAAAATCAGCATGTCCTACCAAGAAGGGACGAATGGGCAGTCAAAGGAGCTGGAAACAGCAAAGCTACAAAAGTAGTTACAACACAAAAAAAGCAATTAAAATCGCAAGGGCAATTGCAATTAATCAGGGGTCGGAAATGCTTATACATGGTCGCAGTGGACGTATTAGAGAGCATAATACTTACGGTGAAGATAATTTCCCACCAAGAGGATAGGATATGAATGCAAAAGGAAAAATTAATTTTTTTATCGGAGTAATTGGATTAGTATCCTGTATTTTTCTCTCTAATGGAGAAGTAAAGGGTACTATTTTCAAAATTTCTCTTGGTTTAGTAATTGCTAGCTGCATTGATTTTTTCGTTTTTATTTTTGAAAATAAAAAAAGATGGAAGTTACTATGGCCAAAAATATGGAAGCCAAACACTTCCGTAAGGTTAACTGTGGCCTATTTGTTTAGAATAGAAGTTAATGGAAAATACATGCTTATTAAGCGACATAAAAATGACTTTATAGGTTTTCAGCCTGTTGGAGGTGCTTACAAATATTTCAAGGAAGAGAACAGCGCAAATTTTGATAAGCTAGGTATTACCCCTTGCAATCATGTACCTCGAGATGGGGCTACAGAAAATGATTTGCGCATAGTTATCAAAAAGCGAAAAAAAATATTAGAGTTCTTTAAGTGGTTCGATAGTCGTGAAAATCGAGAAATAGATCCTTGGAGGGAATTTTGCGAAGAACTCATAGAGTCGGGTCTTCTGCCTTCAAATGTTTTCAAGCATATTAAATATACATATGTTGGCCAACATCAAGAAGGAATTTTGAGAAATGAGGATTATCCTATTGATCAATTCAGACACGCCGATATATTTGAACTCCGTTTGGAAAACGACGCGCAGAAAAATGCTATTAAAGGTTTAGAAAAAAATCCAAACATTGCATTTGTTACATCCGAAGAAATAAAAAAAGGTGCGACCAATAATGGTGTTAGAATATTACCACATACTTTTAAAATATTACCAAAATGATACCATTTCAAAATAAATATGTACAGTTAGACGATTTGCTTGATAGAATGGCCGAATCGCTACAACTTGATAAAACACGTTATGAGTTAATGATTCAGCATTACGAAGCAATAAAAAAATGGATTGAAGCTGATGAACAGTTTTTTAAACCATTTAAATATGAATTATATCCTCATGGTTCAGTAAGAATTAGAACAACAGTTAAGCCTATAGGCAAAGATGAATTCGATCTAGATATTGCTCTGCATTTGAAATTACAATGGGATATTCACACACCTGAAAAAATATACTTCGAACTGAGAAGAAGACTTTCCGAACATGCTATCTACAAAGAGAAAATGGAGTTAAAGAACCGTTGTATACGGTTGAATTACTCTGGTGATTTCCATATGGACATTTTACCGGGCGTACAGGAAAATGATTGGGATGAAGATAAAATACGAGTACCTGACCGATTATTAGGATATTGGGTAAGTTCCAATCCACGAGGCTACTCTAAATGGTTTTTGAATAAGGCTAACACTGTCAAAATTAGTCTACTGGAAAAAGCTTTACGTGCAGAAAATTTGCCCTCAAATGATTTTGAGAATAAAAAACCACTTCAACGTGCCGTCCAGTTAATAAAACGATATCGCGATATTTACTTTCACGACGATGACACTTTTAAAACATCTAGTATTATATTAACCACTATTGCTGGTTTATATTATAATGGAGAAGAAAGTATTTATTTAACTGTTGAAAATATTGTTAATAGAATTCGCCAACACACAATACATAATTCATGGAGGCTTAAAGTTTTAAATCCTGTTAATTCTGAAGAAGATTTTACGGATAAATGGGAAAGGGAACCTAGATACTATCAGGCATTTAAAACATTTTGTGAGCATTTATATGAACAGTGGCACGAACTTAAAAAAGAAAATGGTATTATTTCGGAAGGAAGAATACTTAAAGGCTTGTTTGGTGATGAACTCTATTTCAATGCGCAGACTTCACAAGCAGATATTATTGAAAAATCAAGAAACGCAAATCAATTAGGCATAAACAGAAATTCCGGAATTATTGGTACAGCTGGTACTGTGTCAACAAGCCTTGTAAAAACAAATACCTTCTTTGGTAATGATGCAGATTAAGAATTTAAATAGAAACAAGTCTATTGTGCAACAAGTAAATGCAATTAGAACTAAATATCCTACTTGGAAGGTAAGCTTTAATTCGTTTGAGCTAAAAGCACTTGGAATATTGCAGCCGACATCAAGAAGTGAAGCATACACAGTTGAAATCAAGTTTCATATTTTAAAGCCAATACAAGTTCGGGTAATTAGTCCAATTTTGAGTAAAAATGAAAAAGGAGAGAATATACCGCATATGTACTCACAAGAAAACCTATGTTTATATATGCCAAAATATGACGAGTTTACAAGAAAAATGTATATCAGTGACACAATCATTCCTTGGATTTCTTTATGGCTTTATTATTATGAGATTTGGCATACTACAAATGAATGGCTAGGTGGTGGTGAACATCCTTAATTAATTTATTGAATTATGGTTTTCCATAAAAAATCTGGAAGTTTAATAGTGAAATTTGTTTATGAGATAATTTAATGGATATGTACAACCTTTCGTAGATTTTATTCGCTTTTCATCGATATTTCAGAAAAGTAAGAAATAGTGGCGTAAAAATTGAAGCGATTGAAATAATTTAATACAACTTTTAACTAACAAATTACTATGGAAAATAAAGACTACTTTAAAACTGAAACCTTTTCATTACATAATGTAAAATCGAATGATTTTATTGATACTAATGAGCTATTAAAACTAATAAATGATGAAAATCTTAAGGAAAAAATCATTAATAAGTATAATTTAGATAAAAATTACGTTGTTGAAATTGAAAAAATTGAATATTTGTATCAACTGATATATCAATACTCAAAAAAATTTAATTTAGTCCGTTTAGAAGCAAAGGAAAGTGATGTAACTTGTCAGTTAAAATTTGATACCAAGGATAAAAAACCAGCTTTTATTTTCAAGATAAAAAATGGTAATGAGAATGAACTTATTTATGATTTAATAGAAGCTGAAGGTATTTATGATTCTGTAGCGCTTTTTTATAATAGCAAAAGTTTATCTCAATATGTTAAATCAATGAGTAAAAACTACAAAAAAAGAGAACTACTTGCTGACCTAAATGATTCTTGGGCAAAATATTACGAAAAGAATCAAGAATCTATAAAAACAAAATTATTCAGGATATTAAATCATAAAGAAAACTATTATCTCAAAAGTATAAATAGCGCCGCATTTAAGGAATACGGAATTGCCGAGTCTTTTGTAATGACAATTCTTGAATTAAATAAATTTAAGATTTCAAACCCTAATACAGAATTCTTAATTTCTAGTGTTTCACTTAGTGAATCTAAATTGGACTTAATTATTTCTCAAAAAAAATCAATCTCTTTAGGTAAAGTGGGTTTTCTAAGATCGTCAATTTCTATTAGAAATGAAGATCAAGGCAATACTTCTTTTGGAGTATACAGTACTCTCGAATTTTTCCCTAATGCCACAGAAAAAAACAAAATATATTTATTCCCAAATAGAGATGAAAGTAAAATTGATAACTCTATAAGATCTAGCCACACTGTTTCAGTTGAAAATTTTATTGAGACATTTGCCAATGTAAGTGAACTTTTCAATGCGGGTGAAAAATTAAGTTCCGAATTTGAATTTTACAGCAAAGCAGATTCTTACGATGAGCTAAGAGCTAAAATTGAACATAAAATTAAAAATACAAATAGTCCTTTTAGAAAAGTCAAGAAGCTAGCTGATCTTTTTTCAAGAGAAAAGACTGGACAAATAAATAATTTAGAAACATTACTAAAAATATGCGCAGCATCAAACGAAATTGAAATGGAGTATGATCTAAAATTTAAACTTAGATATTTAATATCTAATGTTTTACTTTACAATTCAAACAATTATTAAAAAATGAAAGGTATTCATAATACCTTTCATTTTTTTTACAAATATTTTTTATTCACAACATTATACTAACTGCAATGGACATAGATTTAACAAAATGGAAATTAGTTAAAACAGGACAAATAGAAGATGAATTTGAAGGTTTTGATGAAGAAATGATTTTTGAATTAACAGATGGAACTGTTTATTATCAATCAGCATATAAATATAGGTATAATTACGCCTATCGACCAACTGTCAAAATATATTCCGATGGTTATACTAAAATAATTGTGCCGAATGGAATGAACGATTATGCTAAAATTCAGGAAACAACAGCAATAAAGAGTAAAATAATAAATGATTTTAAAGGTTGGTCTAGTGACACAATTTTTGAACTTCAAAATGGACAGATTTGGAAACAGGATAAACAAAAGTATAAATACTTCTATTCATATAGACCAAATGCAATTATAATTAAAACGGGAAGCCATTATATAATGACAGTTAAAGGCAAAAGTATAAGAGTAAAAAGAATTAAATAAAATATTAAACCGTTTCTAGCACTAGAATACTAAAAACTTAAAAATTCAAGTAAACCATCTTGAGTTAAAGTTAAACAAATGTTTTTAGAGGCCATCATCGATAAATTTTGATAGGAATATTTTCTATAGAATGATTTAATTTTACTTTGCCAAAATTTATATTCAGAAATCATAATAACCCAAATCATACATCGTCGAATTAACAATTTTTAACGTTTAACCCTTACGATACATACAAACCGCCTCTTAATCAAAAATAAAAATAATTATCTTACAAATTCATTTGAAAATAAGCCAATTTCTTCAAATCATTCATAAAATGATTTGTAAATTGTATTGTAGAGGTCACAAAAGCCAAATGGCGCCAATTGAAGACAAATGGCGCCATTTTTATATCATTAAATAATAATTTAAATAGTAAAAGTAATCCCAAAACCATCAATCAATTGATTTTTATTTTATAAATCTTTATTTTTTTTATGGATTAAATTAAGCTTCTACTTGTACCCAACCTTCTAGTTTTTCAAATATTGTCATTAATTTTGATGGAATTTTTTTCTCTTGTACTGTTTCTAGTTTAAGAATTGAAGTGATTTTATCTTCTTCTCCATTTTGAGTTAATTCTACCCATTCAGGATTAACAATCAAAGTTCTTCCAATTGCGACCATAGAAACACCATAGTCTACAACCTGATCAGCCATTGCAGGTGTTGTAATACCTCCAGCTACAAGAACAGGGACTCTGTTATTCGCATAATTATTTAGCACAACTGATATAGGTTCTTTAGAAAATTCTGAATCAATTGGTTTTTGATTGACAGCATCCAGTAGAGAGAAATGTAAATAATCAATCTTTTCTTCAATCAACTTATCCATTAGACTGAACGTATCTTGAAGTCCATAAGTTTGTTGTGGAAATTTTTCAGGTGAAATTCTGTACCCTATTAAAAAAGGACGATCAGTATATTTTGAAACTATATCTTTTACTTCTCTTAAAATTTCCAGGCTAAGTCGCAAACGATTTTCCAGAGAACCTCCCCATTGATCTCTTCTATTATTAAAAAAAGGCGATATAAAATTTTGAATTAAGAATCCGTGCGCCCCATGAATTTCCACTCCGTCAAAACCCGCTTCAATTGCTCTTCTTGTGGTTTGACCAAATGCCTTTACAATTTCTAAAATTTCATTTTCACTCAATTCTTTTGGAAGATTTTCTTTTTCAAAAAGTACTATAGGTCCACTTGAAACTACACTTGCACTCACCACTTCACCATCTGGGATAAGTTCAGGGATTGCTTTATTCCCTGCGTGAAACATCTGTAAAATTGCTGGTGCTCCACCACTTTTTGCAGCATTAGCCAACTTCTTCAAACTTGGAAGAAAAGTATCGTCATATCCTGCAAATTCATGGGTAAAACCAATACCATTTGCTGTAACGTGGGTGCATCCTGTGATTACCAAACCAACACCTTTTACCCTTTTCTTGTAATATTCAACTTCTTCATCAGATATAGTGAAGTCTTCATTAGATGACCAAGTAGTCATAGGCGACATCACAATTCTATTTCTCAAATTAATTCCGTTCCCAAATAACAAGGGAGTAAACAACTTATTATATTTATTCATTACTTCTTTTATTTTTAAACGCAAAGCTCCACTGAAAGCAATGCAATGCTCCCAGTAAAAACTTTAACGAAATGATCTTTAATTATTTAGTATAGAGATGAAAAAGTTTTGAAACAACTTTCCATTCACCGTTAATTTTGATTAATGAATGGTAATCTGTGAAATCTTCATCTGCTGCATCATGTTCCATTTCAATGCGAACAATTGCTGTGGTAGGTGTTTTGTGTAAAACCGTCAGATTGGTTTTGATGTTGGGCGCTGCGCCAAATTTCTCAACGTAAGTGTACAGATTATCTATACTACCTTGTGAGAGGTCATCACCTAAGTGACCATACATAATCGCATTCTGATGAAAAGTCTTTTTCAATTCTGCTATATTTCCCGTTTTTAGCCCTTGAACATAGCCTTCCATTGCTGCCAGAACATCTTCATAATCCTGAACAGCGTTTATATTTTTATTTGCTGCCATTATTCTTATTTTTTAATTTGATAAATTTTGCTGATGATTTTCCAATCGCTGCCGTCCTTAACCAATGTAAACATATCGGCATATTTGTTTGGTCCAAACTGAGATTCTATTCTTACAATTGCTACATCACCTTCTACATCCAAAGTAGTCAATTTGTAATTCGCTTCCATTGGTTGGGCTGCAGAAAACCCATCAAATAGTACTTGGATAGGAACACTTTTTAATGCTCCATTTTCAGACCAAGACATTGTTGCGGTTGATGCAAATGCAGGTTTTGCAATATTGCCATCTCCTTTTTTTCCTGCTTCTACATATAAATCTATTGCTTTCAGGATCTCTTCTTTTTGTTCTTGATTGTTTTGCATAACTTCTGTTTTATTGTTTTGATTATTTTTATCTTGACAGGAAACTAATAAACTGCCAATTGTTAATACTGAGATAATAGTTAAGGAAAATATTTTTTTAGAAATTTCCCTATAACTCTCCCTAAAGTCATCAGTATTAAAACCTGCGGAACTTGTATCTGCATTTTTTCGTTCAGAAATGTTTTTCATAAATCGTTGTTTTAGTTGAAGATTATTAATTTTTGAGCATAATTTCTGTATTATTTGACAGAATAGTTAAGCTCTATTTCTAAAACAAAGGTACGCTGAGTATTGCGTGGCATTTATTCTAATTAGTCCAAAGATTTTTACTAATTAGTCCTTTTTGGAAAATGGAAATATTCAATTTGGAATTTTATTTATTAATAAGTTCTGTTATAAAACTTTTTAAATGAAAAATTGAGAATAAATTGGAAGCCTGAAATTCAATTAATTGAATACTGAAATTTTATCGAAGCTGATTAATGCTTCAACAATTACTAACGAGAGATACTTGGTGCCTGTCCGTGGAATTCTTTGTATATTCTTGAAAAGTGAGAGACATTTTCAAATCCTAAAGAATAACAAATATCTGAAACTGACAAAACTGTAGTTTCCAGCATATCTTTTGCTTTTTCCAATCTCTTTTCTCTGATCCAGGTCGCTGGAGCAACATTGTATATATTTTGAAAATCTCTCTTAAAACTTGAAAGACTTCTGCCAGAAAGATAAGCCAGCTCGGAAACAGAAACTGGTGAAGCATAGTGCTGTTCTACCACATTACGAATATCAGTTCTTACAGGCTCGTGCAACTGGAGAATTTGTAAAAACATATTTCGGTTACATTCTGCAACATCATAAAGTAATTCCATAATCTTCAGGCGAAGCTGTCCTGGATGAACCACAGAATAATCAAAAAAGTAAGGTTTTAGAGAATGGGCAAAAGCAACCAAACATTCATTCATTGGATAAACTCCTGTCTTAATTTCTCCTTCAGGTTTTGATACCTTAATTTCTGAGGTTGATAAAAATGATTTTAGAACATCATCTTTGATACTGAACATAAAACTATCGTAAATATTATCATTTTCAGCATTCCCGAATTTATGATACTTTACAGCAGTTGCTTTTTTTAGCAAAATCATATCATTCTTACCAAGCTTATATTCCTGTTTTCCATAAGTCAGAACTACAGACCCTTCCAGTACAATTAAGAGTAAATGCTGTTCTAAGTACATGATTCCTTTAACTTCTGTGCTGTGTATGCACTGCTCAATTACTGAACAACCATCTAACATCAGGAAGTTTTGCGGAGCATCGCAGCCAATCAAAGAAGTTGGAACTTTAATCATTTTTTTCATACTTCAACTTTTAAAGTTATAAAGCTGTTTTAATTTTTTTTCGGAAATTCTATCGGGATTAATCCTAAATATTATGAATTTCTTTTACAAAGATAAAAGGTTTTTAAAAAAGGTATTTTTCTTTTTAGTCCAAATAATTTGCTCTTTTAGTCCCAAAAACAATTGATGTTTAAAATATTAGGCAAAAATAAAATAAGTTAACCCTCAGAAAAAAGATATCAATCCCCAACAGGACATCCAAACCAAATTTACAAAGCCAATGAAAGACAGCGTCTACATGTAGTAAGCCAATCTCTTCAAATCTTTCATAAATTTTGTTGAAATTTGTCCCGTAGAGGTCACAAACAAGCCAAATGGCGCCAATTGAAGACAATTGGCGCCATTTTTTTATAATCTCACTTATTTTTATTAGTCTAAAGAGCCGGGCTCCTCAGCAGCCATACCCGATAGAAGTGGAAATCCTTTTTTGCGGGGTTCGGCAGAAAAGATTGCAACGGATAGCGGGAAAAAACTCAAAAAAAAATAATATCAAACCGAAAAAGATATAGCAAAAAATTACGACAAGCACCACCGTAATTCCCAAACCAAATCAAAGACCCAAAAACCGCAGCAGAAAACACCCAACCCCTATAACCCGCAGAACCCTTATAAGGAACCCCAAAGCGGCCCCAAAGACATAACCTGAAAGGACATTGAAGGACCTTATAGAGAATGACCCTTTAAAGGGGGTTTGAAACTGATATGGATACTGAAAAGAACAATGAGGCTGAAAATGATTGCTTTGAGACCATAGAACCAGATCAGAATAATCCGGTCAAGAGGGAATTCGAAATTGGGCAGCTTGGCCGTGAGGATCTTAAAGAAGATGAACTCACAAGGCATGACACAGGTCGTAGTGCAACCCGCTAAACTAAGCCTTCCCAGCGGAAATTTTAATGTACTTAGATCAAGGAATGTATAAAAAATTAATTACCGCAAGGGCTTCTGCATATTATAATTAAAAAAACCTCCAAAATCAAATGACTTTGAAGGTTTAATCAGCGTGAGCTCCTAGGAGATTGAGTTAATTGATATTTGATAAAAACCGCGCGATATTTTATTTCAAATTATCATTAAAGAAACGCTCTAATTTACCAAATGGAATAACATCTACTTTGTCATAAAGATCTACGTGAACTGCATTTGGGATAATTACTAATTCTTTAGGTTCATTTGCTATTTTAAAAATATCTTCGCTAAAGTATCTCGAATGTGCCTTTTCCCCTGCAATCAATAACATTGGTCGTGGCGCAATTTCCTTTACATAAGCGAGTATTGGCATATTTATAAAAGAAATTGGATTGGTTGCAAGCCAGGCTCCGTTTGAGTTCACAGAGTTGACCTGAAAACCACGCGGTGTCCTGTAATAGTCAAAATATTCCTTTACAAATTGCGGCTCATCACCATTCAATTTTTCAGGCAGGTTCCTTGGACCAGCTGCCTGTTTACCAGCCTGGGCATCTTTGTAACGCTGCTCGCCCAAAGTTTCCAGTGTCTTGGTTCTTTGCTCGGGAGTAACCGAGTCATTATAGCCTTTTGACATTACGCGGGTCATATCATACAAACTTGTCGTGGCAACCGCTCTCACCCTTTTATCAATAGCTGTAGCATTGAGGGCAAAACCGCCAAAACCGCAAATCCCGATAATCCCAATTTTGTTCCTATCAACGTTCTTGTGCAATCCTAAAAAGTCAACCGCAGCGCTGAAATCTTCCGTATTGATTTCCGGCGATGCCAGGTTTCTTGGCTCGCCACTACTCTCCCCTGTATAAGCCGGGTCGAAAGCCAAAGCAATAAAACCGCGTTCAGCCATCTGATTGGCATATAATCCAGACGATTGCTGTTTCACCGCTCCAAAAGGCCCGCTGATGGCTAATGCAGACAATTTTTCAGTTCCAGCATTTTTAGGAAAGTATAAATCTCCGCTTAAAGTAATACCATAACGGTTTTTGAAGCTCACTTTTTGACGCTTTACCTTATCGCTTAATTGGAATGTATAATGTTCTTTTGATGTGTTCATTTTTTCTGAATTTAATTTTGTTTTTTGTGCAAATAATTGCCCTGTTATCAGAAACAATATTGTGATTGCCAATGCTTTTTTCATTTTATTTTTAATTGCTTTCATTTTTATTTTAATTGTTTTCAAATTTCAGCACTACGTTTCCGGTACCCATTGCAGCAGGAAGTCCCGATGGATTGTCAATATATCCCAGTTTTGTATAGCTATAGGAAGTGTTGAAACTTTTATAAAAAAGCACCAGCACATTGTTTCCGTAAAGCGTTAAATCTCCCGCTTTTATATCGCCTCCAATTGACGCATTTGCTGGAAGCGTACCGGAAAAATCATAATACTTTTCATTGCCATTCAGCTCGGTCATATCTAGGGTAAGGGGAAGCATTGCTTTTAGTGCCGCTGCACTTGGGTTGTTATACAATGTTGCCGTAAAAACTGCTGTAACAATTGTAATTTTCATTTTAGCTGTAGAATTATTATTAGTATTTCCATTCCCATTGTTTTGCGTTACCGTTTCAGTGTTATTGCTGCAGCCTGCATTACAAAAGGAAAACGCGAAAAGTACAGCCATAGCGGTTAGAAGAGATTTCAGTTTCATAATCTATCTTTTAAGGTTAAACATTTTTAATGAATTTTGCAGGAATCCCGCCAACGATGGCATTATCGGGAACATCTTTGGAAACTACTGCCCCTGCTGCGACAACTGCATTTTCCCCAATGGTAACCCCGGGCAAAATCGTGGCGTTGGCACCAATCCATGCATTTTTTTTGATGATAATGGGTTTAGCAATCAGTCCTTTTCTCTCCTTGGGATCTAATGGATGGTTTTCGGTGACAAGGCTGACTTTCGGGCCGATTAAAACTTCATCCTCAATGGTAATTCCACCCAATGCCAAAAAAGTGCAGTCAAAATTGATAAATACGTTTTGACCAATTCTAATATGTTTTCCGTAGTTAATGTAAAGGGGGGTAAATACAGTGACATCCTGGACTTTTTTATCCAGAATTGTGCTTAGTATATCTGTAATTTCCTCGGGATTTACAGCATTGTTCATCTGAGTAAGCAATGCTTTGACATCAAATGCTTCTTCTCTTAATCTGCCTAATTGCGGATCGTTTGAAAGTATGGTCTCACCGGCCAAAAGCCTCTCAAAAATATCTTTTTGAAATGGTGCAGCTTTGGAAATAGGGTCTTTATCTGACATAATATTTGAATTAAATATTCAGATACAAAGATAAGACTGCCTTTAAGCAGGGAAGTAACGATTATCAAACCAAAGATTAAGAAATTCAAACTTCCGTCAGACGAAACGAAGTGGGATTGGTCCCGGTAATTTTTTTGAAGAAATTATTGAAGTAGGTCGGATATTCAAATCCTAGGGCGTAAGCAATTTCAGAAATACTCCAATCGGTGTGCTGCAAAAGCGCCTTGGCTTCTGTGATGATTCGCTCTGTAATATGAGTCGTTGTTGATTTTCCCGTCACTTCTTTTACAGCCCTGTTCAGGTAATTAATATGCACATTGAGATGCTGGGCGTAATGCTGCGCCGTTCTTAATTGAAGCGGACTGGAAGTGGTTTCAATAGGGAATTGCCTTTCCAGCAGTTCTAAAAACACAGAAGCTAATCTGGATGATGCATTTTTGTTTCGCTCAAAATTCTCAGAAGGTTCCATCTTTAAAGATTCGTGAATAATAAGACTGATATAATTGCGAATCAGCTCATCTTTAAAAACATAGCCACTTTGTTGTTCGGCAATCATTTTCTGAAAAATAGTATTAAGAAAGCCTCTCTGTTCTTCTGTTATTTTCAAAACAGGGGTCCCCCCGATTTTAAAAAAAGAAGATTGCTGCAGACTTTCGGAACGTTCGGAGTTCTTAAAAAACTCCTCAGAAAATAAAATAGTGTAACCAACGTATGTTGTAGAAATGGTTTCCCACGAGTACGGAATGTGCGGATTTCCGAAAAAAAGGATCGTACCTTCCTGCTCATAGGTTTTATCAGAATAATGAATCTTGCTTTTTCCCGTAGTCAGACAGATTTTATAAAATTCCTTTCTGCTGTAGGTTCTGGTTTCTGCGCCATCATCCTCTATCTGAAATGCCTTAAAACCCTGGAGTTTCAGTTCATTGTTAAACTGCGAAATTTCTCTTGTTATGATCTCTTTCATAATTGCAAAGTTAAGAAATTCAAACATACTATAACTCTTTAATCTTAATTTAAATCTAAATCACTTATCCATTAAAATCATGACCTAGCCCCGATAGAAGAGGAAATCCTTTTGTGCCGTTGTTCGGCACAAAAGATTGGAACGTATAGCGGGAAAAAGCTCCAAAAAAAACATTAAACCTAAAAAAATACACTACCCAACCTGCCTCGTACCCTCCTTTCAAAAAACAACACCAATAATTTAATTCAAAAAATAAAATAAAAAATCCCCATACAACAAAAAATTACCACAAGCACCACCGTAATTCCCAAAACCCAATCAAAGACCCAAAAACCGCAGCCAAAAACACCCAGCCCCTATGAGCGCAGAACCGTTATAAGGAACCCCAAAGCAGCCCCAAAGACATAACCTGCAAGGACATAGAAAAGGACCTTATAGAGAATGACCGTTCAAAGGGGTCTCAAACTGATTGCAAAAAGTAAAAATAAATTCGGCATAGTAATTTAATGACTGCCAGTATAGTTGGAACAAAAACAGAAAAGATAACTTAAATTTTAAGCCAACACCCCCCCTCACCCCTTGACAAACCTGAACTTTTTACCTATTTTTGCCCCATGACCCCAGAAGAAATAAAACGCTATTTTGAAGCTACTCCCCCGCCCCAGGAAGTGGAGTTAAAGCCCTGGGCTAAAATCACAGATTCCCAGCTTTTCCTTAAAAGCTGTTTCCTTACTATATATCATTATAAAGGAGACCTTGAAATGTGCCCTGCCTGGTGGCATTTAAAAGAGTTCTATACAATTGTAAGACGAGGTTCAAAGGAAAATAAAATCGAGAATCAATCGGAATAAAGCTGAAATCTGCAGCCCTGCTGTAAACTCATCTTTATACTTAGTAAATAGTGATGGACATACCCTGGTCCATATTCCCTGGCAATTCCTGATACTTGATCAATCGAGGTCTAAAACTAAATCAGGTGATTTTAAGCTACAGCAAAACAAAACAACTCATTGAAAGCCTACTGCTGCACAGCTAAGAGATTTAATATATTATTGTTATATTCGCTAAAGAATCTTACCAATGGCACAAAGCCGGCTATAAAAGCCATACTCATTGGCGGGACAATTGGAATCTTTCTTTTAGTCCATTTCGCAGATAAAGGGTGGATTGCAAAGGATAATCCGAATAACAAACACTTTTACATCTGACAAAAGGGGCGGTAAGAATTTACAAAACTGGCGATAGACCATTCACAAATAAAATCAGAAAAACATGAGTATCATTAACAATTACGATAATTTCTTTCTGCCTGTCGACAATATTGACCAAGCAAAAGAGTTCTATACAAAAAAGCTTGGGCTTGGCATCAAGTTTGACTTTCCTGATAAAGGTATGACTGCTTTTAAAGTTGGTAGTAACGAACCTGCAATTATTGTGACCACTATTAAAAATGCGAAACCCGCAATTTGGTTCACCGTTGACAATGTTCAAGATGCATACGAAGACCTAAAACAAAAAGGAGTTGAGTTTTTAAGTGAGCCGTTCGAGATTATGACCGGACTCTCTGTTGAGTTCAAAGATCCGTTCGGAAATAAATTGGGATTGACAGACTATTCTAAAATGCCAAAATCGACTATCTAATCTTCGTTTTCAACTTAAAATTTCAATATTTTCCAAGGACTCGGATGCTTCGCGTGTTCGGCAAATCCGAAAATAGAGATTAATTTAATATCAAACCCGCGGTAGTGCCAGAACGTTGTAGGCAATTTTGGACACCACATAAATTTAAAATCATAATCGTATGAAGTATATATTTACACTTTTCTTTGTAGTTATCCTTATGACTAATTGTTATAGTCAAAATAAAGATAGAGAGGAGTTAAAAAAAGTATCCAATGAGATATTGACATACATTAAAGAATACTCAATAGTTACTGACTCCATAAACTGGAAAGAATTCCGTAGAGATATTTTGACAAAAATTACAAAATTGGATGACGTTGATTCAAATAAAATTATCTTTTCTTCAATTCTGGATAAACTACGACAGTACGGAGATTTTCATTCTTTTTATTCTGATAAGTCTAATTTAAAAAAAATAGTATCAAACGATACAACTTTAAATTATCCATCATCAAAAATTATCGATGATTCAATTGGCTATATTTCTCTACCTACACATTTGTCGATGAATGAAAAAGATAATTTTATCTATGCCGATACATTAAGAAAACAAATTCGATTATTGGATGAAAAATATTCCCTAAAAGGCTGGATTGTAGATTTAAGAGGAAATGGGGGCGGAAATATGTGGCCAATGTTAGCAGGACTAAACCCAATTATTGAAGATGGAACTGTCGGATATTTCGTGTCAAAAGGAAAAAGAATAAAATGGCAAAGTACTTCTAAAAACAACTATAAATGCAAAAACCTACATAACAAGATAGCAATATTAATTGATTCATTAACAGGCAGCAGTGGAGAAATGGCAGCAATATCATTGTTAGGCAGGGAAAACTCAAAATCTTTTGGAACAAAAACAAGTGGTTATACTACAGCAAATCAGAATTTTAAATTATCAAACGGAGCAATGCTTTTTTTAGCGACTGCCTATTGCGAAGATAGAACAAAGAAAAAATACATCGGAAAGATAACTCCTGATGTTGAAGTTTCAGATAACACAAAAACCATAACAAAATCTAAAGAATGGTTACTCGAATAACAATAAACTGTCTACAACAAAGTTTTGTCAAAATCGGGGCCGAACGGCTTGGATTGGAGATTTGTCTAAGGCGAAACATTCGTTCAACGATTGAACTTTGATAAAAATAAGCGTAAAATGTCTACCATACATTGACAAGTTGCTATCTAGTTGTTATATATTTTTAGATATAGACTGAACAGCAGGCATTAACAAAAACCATTATGATTTTACTCGGGCTTAATCCGCACCCAACTGCGCGCTTCTCGAACCATTTCTTATCTGATTTATCTTTAATCGCAGATTTGGCAAAAAAAATTGCATAAAATTTAAGGAGCAATCTTAGTAGTCTTCTGCAATAAGTTTGCGCTACCGTACTATATTGAACCGAAAACTTATATAAAAAACAACTGTTTGATTTTTTTACTTTAGCAGACCCCTACCGATTTTTTAATAAACTCTATAATTATGGGGTTCGGTTGTTCTTCTACCGAGGTTAATGCGGGCTGAAATAATGTTCCAACAAAGAACGGATGCAAATTAACTTCAAAAGATCTATAATTACCGTCCTCTGATATTGATGTGAAAGTCATTCCTTTTTCTTCCAATAAAGGAATATATTTTTCATTTAGCCCATAACGGCAAGAGTATTTGCCTAATAATTCTTCTTGACTTAAAACTTTGTAGAGACAACTCGTTTTGTGAATTATCTTTAAGTTTTCCTGCTCGCCTTTTAGTGAGCAGGCTAATTTCTTTATCAACAAATCAGGTCCATCTGGATTTATTTCCTCATGATCTGCATTCTCTATTCCACATACATTCTTAGCAAATTCAATAACCATATGTTGAAACCCGCCACAATTCCCAAAAGTTGGAATGTTATTAATTCTGGAATATTTAATTGCGTTTATAACATTTTTCATATTCCTATACGGGCTTCCTGGAGCTACCCAAAGTCCCTTATAGTTTTCTTTTTCAAAAACAATTTGCGGATTAAAAATGTCCGTTGCAATCCAATCAAACTGAATTTCTTTATTGAGGTGTTTTTGAACATGCCTTGTGCTATCATTTAAAGCATGCTGTGTCGGATATGCGGGATTAAAGTCTCCTAAAATTGCAATTTTGTCAATCATTTTTTATAAAATTATTTCTCATGCTCTTTTTTGCCTATTTATGTCTTTCATGTACGAATAATAAGTTGTCAATTATTCTATTCCGACCTCTATTGCATTAAATTTTCTAATTTCATTGAATACTTGTCAATGCCTCTTCCATTTTTGTATAATAGTCGCAGATTGTGTACTCGATGCATCACCTTTTAAAAGCATCACCTGATGATTTTTATTGTAGATTGTAATTCCATCGGTATAAAACATCAAATCTCCATTGGTATCTGATAATGTAGCGCAACCCTCTAAGGTATTTAATTTTCCATCAACAAGAGGGGCGACAGAACCATCAGGATAAAATTTGAGACTTGCATTTTCTCCAAAGTACCAAACACTTGCTTCTGCTTGCAAAAAACACAATGTACTGTAAAAGCAGAATAAAAAAAGAAAAAAGATATGCTTCATAAAAATGACTTTTTTTTATTGCTGAACAAATTCAGATTGATCAGTCAAAATAAAGCATATTTTTTCAGTATAAAAGCACAAAAACTATTTAAATTTAATTAAACTCTTCCTTAATATATATTGAGATGTTATCCGATATAAATACTTTTTTTATTTTGAAAATTAAAGTACTGATGATCTGAACTTCCTGTTGACCAGCTAAAAATTTGATAATCTTTCCATCCCATGCTTTAAATCTGATGGTAATCACGTACTGGTAATGTGAAACATTCAGTAATTACTCTTGTTTAAAAGTATCATCTGGAATACCTTGAGAAAATATTTTTCGATAGCGATCTAAATCAGCTGGATTATTAATAGGATAATTTACAAGAATAAAACTATTTGCTGGATTGTCTTTTTCGTAAATTACCAAATACGAAATGTCCAAATTTGGTTTTATATCCGGTATCTTTATAAAATAATTTTCATCATATGAATTTGTCACTTTATTGTTATTTACTTCATATGAATATTTTATATAGTTATAATCTGCACCTTTGCCTAACGAAGGAATTGCTCCTTTTATATTAGGAACAATATATTTTTCGATTTTCCCTGTAGTCAATTCAAAATTTCTCTTTAGCAACTGAACATTATTATTCTTATAAATTGAATTATACATAAGCCATATCGAACCCATGATCCCTATGAACGAAAGTATTTTAAATTGTAAGTCCGCTGTTTTATAATTTTTAAAAAAATAATATGAGCTTAAAGATAAAACAATAATAAGTATAGCTAATTTTATTTTAGTTCCTTCCTGTAATTCTGATATATATTTCATCTTATTAATATTTATTTACATTAATTTCTCAAATTGAGATTGTTTTGAAAAGCTGGAGGAATAACTGTTCTCACCGGTAATGGGACATTAGGAATAAAAATTGCTGGATTTGGCAAAATATAAGGAGTAATTCGAAGTTCTAATCTATTTCTAATTTTTGTTAAATCTTTTACCGTTTGTTGCTTTGCGGTTAAACCATCGCTCTTAAGCTTAAAATCCCAATAACAAGTCAGACCACCTGACAAACCACTTAGTCCAAGATTAACTGGATTTAAGGCATTTTGCAAACTCTTGTCAAAACTACTTGTATCATAGAATGTTTGTGAAAAATTTGCTGTGAAATTAGTAAAAATTCCTTTTGCAACTCCAGTTCAAACTGTATTATATAATTGATTTTGCCAATAAGTAAAGCTACTGGGAACTAAATAATCAAAATACTTACCCGCACTATATGATACTAAACCTATTCCCATTTCAACTATGTTATTTGTAACTATCTTATAACCAATTCCTTGAATTGTCTCGTTTAAGAAATTCTGAGCTCCAACATATATATAATACTGCGCCTACCTCCCTGATTACCTGATCGCTATTTTATAAATACAAACCATTATTCTGAAAAAAAGTGCTGCTATCCTTTTTAAATTTGACTAAGAAAAAGACAAAGCATAAAGACAAGCACGAAGACAAAAGACAAAGTACAAAGTACAAACAAAGGAAAAAGTGCAAAGGACAAAACCACACAACCACACAACCACACAACCACACAACCACGCCCAACCCGCCCTGCCGTCACCCCTTTAAAAAACAACAGCAATAATTTAATTCAAAAAATAAAATTACAACTTCCCATACAACCAAAAATTACCACAAGGACCACCGTAATTCACCAAAACAAATACCCAAAAACCACAGCCAAAAGCACCAGCCCGTATGACCCGCAGAACCCTTAAAAGGAACCCCAAAGCAGACCCAAAGAAATAACTGGGAAGGACATAGAAAAGGACCTTATAGAGAATGCCCCATGGGAGGGGTCTCAAACTGATATGGATACCCAAAAAAAGCAATGAAGCTCAAAATGATTCCTTTGAGACCATAGCGCCCCAAAAGGATAATCATGTAAAGAAGGAATTCGAAATTGGGGAGCTTGGCCAACAGGAGCTTCAGTAAGATGAACTAACACGGGATGAGAAAGGTAATGGATCACAGGGCAATACCAAACCTTCCCAGCGAAAATTTTAATCACTGGGATTTGATGCCTGTAAAAAAAACATTCTACACATAGTGTTAATCATACAACTATTTAGATAGAGTTGTATAATGTTTAAGTACCATTCGGCATCACCTTTACCGAATCAAATAATCTAATTCAAAAAAATCAAATGAAAATTAAAACTCTACTATTAACCTTTGTTATATTGTGTGCTGCCCTGATTACAGGATGTGAAAATGATGAGTTTGAAGAAGTTGTTGGATTATGTCCGATAGTCGAATCAACAACTCCTTTAAGTAATGCCTTAAATGTTCCATTGGGACAGGTTATTACTGCAACGTTCAACGAGGAAATGGATCCAGGTTCCATTAATACGACTTCTTTTATTGTAACAGGATCATCCCCTCTTGCAGGAACAGTTAGTTATTCTGGAAAAACAGCGTCGTTCAAGTCATTATCTCCACTTTCAGAGAATACTACTTACACTGCTAAAATCACCACCAAAGTAAAAGACGTAACGGGTAATTTTTTACAGCTTGAATATGTATGGGTATTTTCTACCGGTACACTTTTAAGACCTGTCGTTATTGCTGTAGATCCTATAAATGATGCCACGTCAGTGCCTTTAAATAAAACAATTTCTGCAACATTCAATATGGACATGAATCCGGCATCATTAAACAACAATACTTTTAAAGTTAGTCAGGGGACCAATGCTGTAGCGGGATCAATTTCCTATACAGGATCAACGGTATCATTTATTCCGGCAAGTCCTTTATTAGCTAATAAAATCTATACTGTAACGATAACTACCGGTGTAAAAAACTCCATGGATACTCCCATGACAGCAGATTATACCTGGAATTTTACGACAGATATGATTCCAACAGTAATCGCAACAGATCCTATGAATAACGCCATTAATGTGGCTTTAAATCAAACTGTAACTGCTAATTTTAGTACTATAATGGATGCTGCGTCAATTAATACGGGTACATTTACGCTAAAGCAAGGTACTACAACAATTCAAGGTACCGTTTCTTACTCTGGTACTACAGCTTCGTTTAATCCGGCAAACTCTCTTGTAGTAGGAAAAATTTACACTGCTACAATTACCAATGGAGCAAAAAGCATAGGTGGAAATTCAATGGCTGCTGATTATGTTTGGAACTTTACAACTGTATTATTACCTCCAGTACCGTCAGTGATAGACCTTGGTACTGCCGCTATGTTTGGAGCTTTTGGTGGTAACGCCGGAATTACAAATCAGGGATTAAATACCGTAATAAATAATGGAAGTCTTGGTACAACAGCCGCTTCAACCCTTATTACAGGATTTCATGACGGCCTTATTGTTTATACTGAGACTCCCCTTAATGTTGGAAATGTTACAGGTGATATTTTTGCAGCTCCTCCAGCTCCTGGAGCAGCTACATCATTGGCAATTGCACAAAAAGGATTACTGGATGCAAATGCGGCTTATTTAAGTATTTCACCAGCAGCAAAGCCAGGTGGTTCAGATCCGAATGCTGGCGAATTAGGTGGATTAACATTAGCTCCCGGTGTTTATAAGTCAGCAAGTGGTACTTTCAAAATTAGCAATGGTAACCTGACACTAGATGCTCAGGGTGATCCGAATGCTACGTGGATTTTCCAAACTGCTTCAGGATTAACAGTGGGAATTGCAGGACCTACAGGTGCTAAAAGTGTCATACTGATAAACGGCGGATTGCCTAAAAACGTTTTTTGGTATGTAGGTAGTGCTGCGACGATCAATAGTGCCGGTGGCGGAACGATGGTCGGAACTATTATTGCCAATTCTGGTGTTACTTTTTCTACTGCAGGAAATGCAAATCAAACGGTGCTGAACGGAAGAGCTATATCTCTGGTTGCCTCTGTAACGATGGTAAATACAACCATTAATGTTCCTAACTAACATTTACTAAATAATATATCCCGTCTTCGGACGGGATTTTTTTTCTCAATATAAACAATACCTAAATAAACGTAAATGAAAACTAACATTAGTTTTAAAACACCTCTATACATAAATAAAATTTCACAAAAAACGCTATTATACAAATTTTTGGTTTTGGTTTTAGTATCCTTGAGTGTTCAAACAACACTTCATGCACAAGAAACTTATTATACAAAACCTTCCTGGTACTTTGGTGTTGCGGGAGCTACCAACTATAATTTTTATCGTGGATCAACGCGACAGCTTAATTCTACTTTGACACCTCCTGTTACTTTTCATAATGGCGAAGGAGCAGGACTATATTTGGCACCACTTGTCGAATTTTATAAACCCAATACAATGCTGGGGTTTATGTTTCAGGCAGGTTATGACAGTAGAAAAGGTTCTTTCGATCAGAAAGTAACTCCTTGTAATTGCCCTGCAGACTTATCTGCTAATTTAAATTATATCACTGTAGAACCAAGCATTCGTTTTGCACCTTTCAAATCTAACTTTTATTTATATGGAGGACCGCGTTTGGCTTTCAACATAGACAAATCATTCAAATATAAACTTGGAACAAATCCTGCCTATCCGGAACAAGAGCAACCGGCTACTGAAAGAGGTGATTTTGATGCCATAAATAATGCACTTATTTCGATGCAAATCGGAGCAGGTTACGATATTCCATTATCTTCACAAAATCACAAATCACAATTTATTTTGTCTCCATTTGTGAATTTCCAGCCTTATTTTGGACAACATCCCCGCTCCACCGAGACTTGGAGTATCACTACTTTAAGAGTTGGTATGGCACTTAAGTTCGGACAAGGAAAAGCACTGGATCAACCGGTGACAGCAGAATCAAAGGTGCAATTTTCTGTAAATGCGCCTAAAAATATTCCCGGAGAACGTAACGTGCGAGAAGTATTTCCCTTACGTAATTATGTTTTTTATGATCTTGAATCTAATAAAATTCCCAATCGCTATAAATTATTGACAAAAGATGAGGTTAAAGAATTCAATGAAGATCAGGTTGGAATTACAGCTAGTGTAAATCCATCGGGTCGTTCTGCACGACAAATGGCAGTATATTATAACGTCATTAATATTCTTGGAAATAGAATGGTAAAAAATCCTGCTGCCAATGTTACACTTGTCGGATCTTCAGAAAAAGGAACTGAAGATGGTACTGCTATGGCCGAATCTATTAAAAATTATCTGGTTACTGTATTTGAAATAAACGCTGCAAGAATAACGACAAAAGGGCAACTAAAACCTTCTATTCCATCTGAACAGCCTGGTGCAACAAAAGAATTGGTGCTGCTTCGCGAAGGAGATCGCAGGGTTTCTATCGAAAGTAATTCTCCTGACTTATTGATGGAATTTCAAGCTGGTCCGGATGCTCCATTAAAACCATTAGAGCTTATTACGGTTCAGGAAGCACCAATTGACAGTTATATTACCGTTGATGCATCCGGTGCTGCAAAAGCGTATTCTTCATGGTCATTAGAAACTACAGATCCAGATGGAAAAGTAAAGTCTTTTGGTCCTTACACTCAGGAAAAAGTAAGCATTCCGGGTAAAAGTATTATGGGAACCCGCTCTGAAGGTGATTACAAAGTAAAAATGATTGGAAAAACAAAAAGTGGTACTATTGAAGAAAAATCAACTACCACTCATATGGTTTTGTGGACACCCTCTAAAACAGATGAAGGTCTTAGATACAGCATTCTTTTTGAATTTAACAAATCAAAAACAATTGCTTTGTATGAGAAATATTTAAGGGAAGTTGTTACGCCTAAAATACCTAAAAACGCTGTTGTTATCATTCATGGTCACACTGATATTATTGGAGAAGAGTCTTATAATTTAAATTTATCCACAGACAGAGCCAATGAAGTGAAGGGTATACTAGAGAACGCCTTGTCAAATTCTGGCAGGAAAGATGTAAAATTCCAGGTACATGGTTTTGGAGAAGATGAAAGTATGGCAGCATTTGAAAATAAACTTCCTGAAGAACGTTTTTACAACCGTACGGTTATAATTGACATTATTTCAGCTAAATAAACTTATTTGTACATTTTGCTTTTAACATGAATATTGAAATAGCATCTCTGCAATCACTTAAAAAAAACTTTAAATCGTTAATTTAGAGTTTTTTTTTTTTTCACGATGGCTTTGTTTATGTTTGATTGGCCTAAGTTGCTACTTAAAGAACTCTTAATCTAGACATTAGTGAATTTTTTATTTCCGTTTCATCTTTATAAGACATAAAAACCAGAAAAATATTTTACGAAAAAATACGTTATTTTTTTGCACCGCCTGTAAATTAGAAATACGATAATTGGGTTAATTTACTCTCTCCAAAACAAAATAGGGCTCCTCAGCAGCCCTAGCCCCGATAGAAATGGAAATCCTTTTGTGCGGGTTTCGGCACTTTATAAAAAGATGATCCTGTTCTACAATATTGTTGAGATATTTACACTGCCGGATTTTAATCTTTGAGAATGAACGTTTATTATATACTTTGATCGCTGCGGTATTAGAACCGCTTTTATCAATGTTTATTACTCTTGGCCGGTAATTATTAGCAATTGCTTTAATTAGCAATGACTGAGCACTCATTCTTTGTCTTTTTCTGGTCAAAAGAAAGTCAACTGTATTGCCTAATTTATCTACTGCTCGATATAAATAACCAAATACCCTTTACTCTGATATAGGTCTCATCCAATCTCCAACTCGCCCCCACTCTGCCTTTTCTGTTCTTCATCTCTGCCTCAAGCAAAGATGCAAACTTATAAACCCAACGCTGAATCGTGGCATGATCCACAATGACTCCTCTAATCTTCATTAGTTCTTCAACATCACGGTAACTAAGCATAAATCTTAGCTTGAAATATACTGCCTGAAGAA
>Ga0247817_10000213_pt1 | contig 37426 bp, 20 predicted proteins | sample UWRJL212509R1_FD_178010 | JGI IMG/M metagenome (GOLD analysis project Ga0247817, IMG submission 178010) | Plant litter microbial communities from Arlington Agricultural Research Station in Wisconsin, United States - UWRJ-L212-509R-1 | ecosystem: Environmental > Terrestrial > Plant litter >...
GTGCAGTTAAAATGCACATGGTTGTGGTGGTGTTTGTCCTGGCATCCTTTGCACAAGGCATATTGAATGACACCTTCAACACCAGTAATTTTATGGATTTTTCCTTCGTCAACTAGTCTGTCTAAGGCTCTGTAAATAGTTACACGATCACAAGTTCCATTGAAAAATTCTTGAAAATCTTTGTGTGCCAAAGCTTCTTTTCGTTCTGATAAAATTTTAATAATCTGCGTTTTTGTCGCAGAACCACGTTCTCTGACTATCTTCTTTTGCATATGCAAAATTAGCGATTTATGCGCAATGTTGTTGCATTGTTAACGTGAATTATAAATTGAGAGTAAAGTTTTTTACTAAATAATTTTGTGCTTCTCTTTCAATTGCCTTCTTGAAATTTTCAATTGTTTTTATTTATCGCAAGCTATTTTTTATGTTTAAAATCAGTTTGTTACATTGTTTTATTTAATGAGAAAGTTGTGCTAAAATAAAATAACTTTTTTGTCTTTTTTATCAATTTAACTTTATCAAACTCAATCTGATTTAAGATAACTCTAACTTAATATTTTGGTAATTAATTTGCAGTTTTCTAACTATAATTTTGCGCAACAATTATAAAAATCACCAAAACCAATCATGAAAAAATTTTACATTTTATTGCTATTATTTGCAGGATGGATGGCAAAAGCGCAAACGCTCAGTCCTTATCTGCAAGCACCAACGGCAACTTCCATGAACGTAAACTGGAAGACTGAAAGCAACCCAGAATCAATTGTGGAATTTGGGACTTCACGCACCGCTTTAACCAATTCGGTTACCGGCACAAACAGAATTTTTACAGACACTGGTTATCCGGCAAATTATTTTTACCATGATGTGAAAATTACAGGATTGACGCCAAACACAAAGTATTTTTACCGTGTTAAAACAGGAAGCCTTACTTCTGAAATTATGTCTTTTAAAACTATGCCACTTCCAGGACAAGCTGCAACAGCTGACGGGCATCTTCGTTTTTTAATTCTTGGTGACAACCAGATGCGAAATGTGCCAAGATTTGATACTTTAGTGGCACAGGCAAAACGAAAAATTGCGCAAAAATGGGGAATTACTTCAGATCCAGCAGACAACATCGCCATGACTGTTATGGTTGGCGATCAAGTGGATATCGGTACTTTAGACCATTATGAAAATGTGCATTTTAAAAAGAATAAGGCACTTTCAGGATATCTTCCGATTCAGACTTTGGTAGGAAATCACGAAACTTATGGAACTCTGGCCATGCAGGCTTATTATGACCATTATGTTTTGGATGAAATGTCTTATCGAGGAATCTCTTCTGGGACTGAAAATTATTATGCAAACCAAGTAGGAAACGTGCTTTTTATCGCCATGGATACAGAGCATACAGGCATTCAGCAGTTAAACTGGCTTACACAAGTTGTTCAAGCTGCAGGCACAGATGCAACAGTTGACTGGATTGTTTCATTGGGTCACAGACCTTACCAAGCTGAACAATATGTAGGCGATATTTCTCCGTGGATCAGAAATTCGGCAATGCCAATTTTAGTTACTTCACCAAAACATATTCTGCACATTGGCGCTCACCACCATTTATATCACCGCGGCCAATTGAAAAATACGCCGACTTACCAAATTATTTCTGGCGGTGTCGCTTGGGATCAATATTGGGGAATGGCTGCCGAAAGAGATTATGACGATGTTCAGAAAACAATTTCAAACTGGATGTACCAAATTATCGATGTGGATGTGAATAATGATACTTTTGATGTAGAATCTTATTCAATAGGAAGCGCTTTTACTTGGAAAGATAATGAATTGATGGATACTTTTCACCATTATAAAGGATTAGAAGCGCCTGCAGAACCAACTATTTTAAATGCTTTTACAGGAGGAAATGTTGAATTACCTCTTGAAATAGCAAGCTCAGCATATACTACAACTTCCAACCAACTATTAAATTCAACAGAATTTTTGATTGGTAAAACTGCCGATTTTGAAATTATAGAAAAAGACGTTTACCGAGATTATGAAAATTTATACGGTGCTTTAAACGGACAGACTGATGTTTCAAAAGATGTAAATGCCGGCGTTGATATCACAAAAGTAACTTTAGCTGCAAACGAAATTCCGAATGGCGAATATTTTGTAAAAGTGCGCCACAGAGACAGAAATTTAAGCTGGTCAAACTGGAGTGCCGTGAAATCTTTTACAGTGACAAACAGCACTTTTGCAAACACACAGATACAGCTTGATACAATCGCTTACAGACCAAATACGCCAATAAATGTTTCGTTTACTGACGGACCTGGAAACCAGCGTGATTGGATTGCATTGTATAAAATTGGGCAGACACCAGGAAGTAGCAGTCCTTCGCAATCTTGGCAATATTTAAATGGTCAGACAAGTGGAACAGCTACTTTTGCTGGACTTTCACAAACTGGAAGATATTATGCGACATTTCTAGCAAATGACGGTTACACTGAATTGGCACCAAGAAAAGAATTTTATGTAGGTCCGTTAGTTGCACTTTCTTCGAGTTCACAGACTTATACTTCGGGAAGTCCGGTAATTTTAAATTTTGAAAACGCACCGAGACTTGCCAACGACTGGATTGGAATTTATAAGGTCGGACAAACTCCTGGAGGACCCGCTTCCACACAATGGCGCTATGTAACTACAACTTCAGGAAGTTTTACGTTCAATAACTTACCAGATGGTTATTATTTTGCAGAATATTTGCTTCAGGATGGCTATAACAGTATTGGTAACAAAATTTTCTTCCAAGTAGGAAACCAGATTACGCAACTTGCCATTAACAAGACAATTTATAACTTAAACGAAAATATTATCGCTACTTGGACAGATGCACCAGGAATTGTGAAAGACTGGTTAGGAATTTATCATGCAGGTGATGACCCGAATACAGATGAATTGGTGAGTTTTACTTATTTTGAAGGTATTACCGAAGGTACAAAAGTGATTCCTGATGATAAACTTCCAACAGAAGCTGGAGATTATTTTATCGTAATGTTTACAAATGATTCTTATAACGAAGTTTCAAACAGAATTTCTTTTGAAGTCGAAGGTGATCTTGGAAATGATGAATTCTCTTCTAAAAATGGTGTCAGTGTTTATCCAAATCCCGTTAAGGAAGGCGAAAGAACTTATATTAAGTCAAAATATCCTATTGATCAGATTGAGATGTTTGACATGACCGGAAACTTATTTTATGCTTCAAAAAATATTGACGATTATAATTTTTCCATCATTAACCAAAGCTTGCCCTCAGGAGTTTATATTTTAAAAGTACATTCAAATAAAGTATATACGGTTAAAGTTATTGTGCAATAAAGATTAAAAAAAGTCTATAGAAAAGCCTCCATTCAGGAGGCTTTTTGTATTAAAACAGGTATGAAATTTAAATTTTCGGCTCTTTTTTTGAAGTAAGCGTTGTTCCGGCAGAAGCAATTACCACACAAATTACCGCCAAAATTTCATAAAAAGTAAGATACTCATTTAAAAATATAAAGGCACAAATGGATGCCGCGGCAGGTTCTAAACTCATCAAAATGCTAAACGTTCTTGCAGGAAGCTGGCCAAGCGCTTTCATCTCTAAACTAAACGGAATGGCACTTGATAATAACGCCAAGGCTATGCCAAATCCCAAATTTTCTAAATTAAGATTACCCAGACCTTCTCCAAAAAATCCGATGGGAAGAATAAGCATAGTGGCCACAATCATTCCTGTTGTGACGGCGGGACCTCCATCCATAATTTTAGAAATTTTTCCGCCCAAGACAATGTAGGCAGACCAAAAGCCTCCCGCCAATAAGGCAAAAAATACACCGATTAAATCTACGCCATCGTTTGACCAAGGCGCGATTAAGGCAATTCCAATAGCGGCAAGTGAAACCCATAAGAAATCAACCCATCGGCGCGAGCCAAAAACGGCAAGTAAAAGCGGACCGATAAATTCTAAGGTTACAGCGAGTCCTAATGGAATTCTCTCAATTGCCATGTAAAAAATCAAGTTCATGGCGCCAAGCGATAAGCCATACGGAATGACAATTTTCCACTGCTGTGCTGTGATTTTCCTAAAATTTGGGCGATAAGCCAAAAGCAATATCAAGGCAGAAATACCAATTCTCAAAGAAGCCGTTCCCGATGCGCCAATTAATGGAAAAAGTCCTTTCGCAATTGCTGCGCCAGATTGAACGCTCAAGATTGACAAAAGTACAGCCGGAACAGGAGGAATCGCTTTAAGCTTAATTTTCATAGGAAGATTTTCAAGTCCAAAATTATAAAATTTGAAGCCATTATCTTCTGATTTTAGAATAATTAATCGTGCAAAAAAAGTCGCTGGCAAAACACATTTTTCATTATTTGGAAATAGTTTCTTAACCAAAATGCAACTTGAAGGTAAAACCTTCTGCAGATCAATGCCATAAATTTGCACACAAACTTTAATTACACTAAATGAAAAATTACATCAAAGCAATTGGGCTGGCAGTCATGGGACTGTGTTTTGGCAGCTCTTTTGGACAGACAGCAATTCTTACTGAAAATTTTTCCGCACTTTCCACAGGAAATAGTACTTCCACAACTGGATCAAGCGCTACTTTTGACGGGAATGATAATTTTCCGACAGTAGTCAGAGCTTATCAGGCGGGAGGTTCAGTTAAATTAGGAACAGGAAGCCTTACCGGCTCGATAACTTCAGAAGAATTAGATTTGAGCGTGAATGGGGGAAAGATTACAGTCAAATTTGACGTTAAAGGATGGACGACTGTGGAAGGATCAATTCGTGTTTCGCTTGACGGACAATCACAAACAGTGACTTACACGGCTAAAATGGCAGACAGTTTTCAAACTCTTTCTGTTAATTTTACTGGCGGAACTTCTACTTCCACCGTAAAAATTGAGACCACCGCCAAAAGAGCTTTCATTGACAATGTATCTGTTTCTCCTACAATCACAACTTGGAATGGAAGCACTTGGTCAGCCGGAGCGCCAACCGCAACTGCAGATGCAATCATCAAGGGCAATTATAGCAGCGCAACAAATGGCGCAATTGCTGTAAAAAACTTGTCAATTGAATCAGGAAATATCACCATTTTAAATAATGGACTGAATGTAACAGGAACAGTATCAAAAACAGGCGGAAGCATAGATGTTTCCAATGGTGGCGTTACTTTCTCAGGAACAGCTTCTCAGACGATTCCTGCTGGGTTTTTTGTAAATAACACCATTAAAGACTTAACTTCAAGCAACTCCATCCAGTTGTCTTTAAGCGGTGCAATCAGTTTAAAAGGCGTTTTAAATGTAGCTTCTGGAACATTAGTTACAAACGGAAACCTGACTTTAAAATCAAGCGCCGAAGGCAGTGCTAGAATTGCTCCAGTTTCAGGAACAATTACCGGTCAAGTAACGGTAGAACGCTTTATTCCAAAAGGAAAACGCGCTTTCCGTTTTTTAACGCCTAGCGTTTCTACAACAAATTTTATCAGCAATAGCTGGCAATTGGCAACACACATTACTGGTTCGCAAACAGGTGAGAATGGATTTGACCAAACTACAACAGGAAATCCATCCTTATTTACTTACGACAATTCGATTGCTTCTGGCTCAGGTTGGAAAGCTGTCGAAAACACTAATGCTACAAATCTTCTTGCAGGAAATGGATACAGATTGCTTGTCAGAGGTAACAGAAGTGTTGATTTAGGACAATCTTCTGCTTCAGAAATGAATAATGCGATAACGCTTTCTGCCAAAGGAACACTATTAATTGGCGATGTCGTTTTTGACGCTACAAGTTCTCCGGCAATTAATACTACAGAAAATGCGGTAACTAATGGCTTCAGTTTGATAGGAAATCCTTATGTGAGCCCAGTGGATTGGCATGCTGTGGCAAAATCAGGTATGGAAGATGTGTATTATACTTGGGATCCAAACATGGGAACTGCTTCGCAAAGAGGAAGATATGTAGCTTACAGCCAGACAAATGGTTTGAGCAATCTTGCAGAATCACAAGTAAACCAATTCATCCAGCCAGGACAGGCATTTTTCGTAAAAAATTCAGTTTTGGGAACTCCGGGAACAATTACTTTTAGCGAGAGCAATAAATCATCTGAATTTACCCAGGTTTTTAGAAATTCAAATGAAAATTCTAAATTGAAAATTTCAGTCTTTGAAACAAGCGAACTGGCTCTTGGAGCACCAATTGATGGAACAGTTGCAATCTTTGGAAGCAATTTCAGCAATGAAATCGGTCTTGGAGATGTTGAAAAAATGCTGAGTTCAGGTGAACATTTGGCCTTGGCAAGAAATAATAAAACGCTTGCTATTGAAGCTTTAGGGGAAGCTAATTCTGACAGCGATTTATTTATAAAGACAATTCAATTTCAAGGAAATAAATCTTATACTTTTAAAATAAAAGCTACTAATTTTTCAGAAAACGCAGAAGCACTTTTGATTGACAATTACTTGAATAGTGAATCAGAAATTAACCTTTCGCAAGATAATTTTATCGACTTTACAACGACTTCTGAAGCAAATTCATTTACTGCAGACCGATTTAAGATTGTTTTCAGAGGACCAGCTTTAGGGAATGGTGATTGGAATAAAACAGCTTTGAAAATTTATCCAAATCCTATAGAAAATGGTCAAATAAATATTGCTTTGCCAGAAACAATTAACGGAAAAATTGATGTGAATCTCTACAATTTAGTCGGACAAAAGATTTATAATTCAACTTTTGAAGACCAAAAATTGATCACTGTAATTCCTGATTTGCAAATGAGCAAAGGAATTTACATCATCGAAATTGTAAACGGAAACAAATCACTAAAGCAAAAAATTGCAGTAAAATAAAAGTTTAAAATGAAAAAGTTTAAAAAGACAATACTATTATTTTTTTTGGTAATAAGTTCTCAGGCTGGTTTTGCACAAGAAGAATTTGAAGATGATGCGCCAGACGTTCCGCAAGCTTCCATTGAAGAACCAATTATTTTAGTGGCGCTAACCGGAATTATTTTGGCTTACAAAATGCTTAAAACTAAAAAAGAAGCATAATTCATAAAAAAGGCTGTACAAAATGTACAGCCTTTTTTAATTAGAAGCTTGTCGCTTGCAGATTTGTTGGATTTCCTAAGAATAGATACCAAGTTCTTCTTTGTCCAAGATTTTTATTTTAGGATGAAAATTCTGCGGCGTTTAATAATTTTCCATAAAAAGATATGTAAGTTTTAAAAACTGATCTATTTTTTATAATTTCAGACTATTAAAAACTACAAATGAAATTACAAGATTTAGAAAGGCATTATAAGGTTTTATCAGAAATTCATGACCGTTTCAGAACAGGTGAAAGACAGATAGAAAGAGGTGTTGATGAAAATGAAAAGGTGATTGCTGATCGTGAAATGGCAACGGCATTATTGCTTTCTGATAATTATATCGGCATGAACGAAGAACTTTATAACATGATAACTGGCGGAGAAAGTGATGCAATTTCAGATTATAGCCGAGAATCACAATATGAAGAATTCAAATCTCGACAGTATTTTGGACGCGACATGACTAATTTTTTAGACGATTTAAAAAGTAGCATTAGAGAAAAGAAAGGCACAGATTAGTAGCTTTTTTATTTCAAAAAATCGTAAATTTAGTAGTAAAGCTAAAATTTGATGTATTCCAAAGTAAAGCTGAAAATTAAAAATTTACGATGATGAAAGATATAGCCAAGCGTTTTGACCAAAATCCGTTGCTTTTGCCAAGCGATATTCGGGCTAGCCGAGAAAGTTTAGAAATCACCTGTCTTTTGAATCCTGGTGTATTTGAATTCAAAGGAAAAACGTGGCTTATCGTTAGAGTTGCAGAACGGCCAAAGCAAAAATTCAACATCATTTCTTTTCCGATTTTAACTGAAACAGGTGAAATTACCATAATTGAAATCCAAAAAGAGGATCCTGAATTAGTTGCTACAGACGCCAGAGTGATTGATTACAAAGGAAAAGATTATCTCACAACTTTATCGCATTTGAGACTTTTGTGTTCTGACGACGGAATCAAATTCTATGAACCTGAAGATTATCCCATTTTAGTTGGAGAAGGAATTCTTGAAACCTTTGGAATTGAAGATTGCCGGGTGGTTCTTCTGGAAGGAAAATATTATCTCACATTTACTTCAGTGTCTGAAAATGGCGTAGGCGTTGGTTTGAGAACTACAACAGATTGGAAAAATTTTGAAAAACACGGTATGATTTTTCCAGCACACAATAAAGATTGTGCCATTTTTGAGGAAAAAATAAACGGACTCTTTTATGCGTTGCACCGCCCAAGCAGTGTAGATATTGGCGGCAATTATATTTGGATTGCCTCATCTCCAGACGGAATTCATTGGGGAAACCACCATTGCATTGTCAAAACCAGAAAAGGTTTTTGGGACAGTAAAAGGGTTGGAGCTGGAGCATCTCCGATAAAAACGAATCAAGGCTGGCTTGAAATTTATCATGGCGCCAATGAAAATCACCACTATTGCCTTGGCGCTTTTTTACTAGATTTAAACGATCCCACGAAAGTTATTTCCAGGACAGAAAAGCCAATCATGGTTCCAACAACCGAATATGAATTGAGCGGTTTTTTTGGGAATGTAGTTTTTACAAACGGTCATATTGTTGCACCAGATGGCGACACGATTACTATTTATTATGGTGCTTCAGATGAATTTGTCTGTGGTGCAAAATTTTCTATTAAAGAAATATTTTCCCTTTTAAAATAATACTCTTTTATTAAAAACAAACTGACATTGAAAGTAAAATCACCTGCCAATATAACTGAAATTTCACGAAAAAAATCAAATTTGGGCTTTGGCATGCTTTTTATAGTTATCAGTATAGTTTCAAAATAATTAAAAAAAGAAAGGAAATTTGAAATGTTAAAGTGGATAGACATCGTTAAGTTTGCCAGCACAGGAAATCCAACGCCTGATAAAAGAGTGGAAAAATCAGAACTAGAGTGGAGTAAACTTCTATCTCCAGAAGAATTTAGAATTACAAGGCAAAAAGGCACAGAACGTGCTCACAGTTCAGAAATGTGTTCGCTTTTTGAGCCTGCAAAATATGCCTGTGCTTGTTGCAATACATTGCTTTTTGACGCTGGAGAAAAATTTGAAAGTGGCACCGGATGGCCATCATTTACACAGCCTGCCAAAGATAATTCGTTGAAATATCACAAAGATAGTAGCTTTGGAATGGTGCGAATTGAAGCGCTTTGCAATACTTGCGACGCACATTTAGGACACGTTTTTCCGGATGGGCCAAAACCGAGCGGCTTGCGTTATTGCATGAATGCCGTAGCTTTGAAAAAAGTGGAAAGTGACGAGCAGAAAGCTACTTTTGGAGGAGGCTGTTTTTGGTGTACAGAAGCTGTTTTTACGGAATTAAAAGGCGTAGAAAAAGTAGAAAGCGGTTACAGCGACGGACAAATTGACAATCCAACATATCGTGAGGTTTGCAGCGGTTTGACCGGCCATGCTGAGGTTGTGGAATTGACTTATGATCCGAAGGAAATTTCTTTCACAGATTTGCTCCGCATACATTTGAGTACGCACAATCCGACGACTTTGAACAGGCAAGGAGCCGATGTCGGGACGCAATACCGAAGCATAATTTTCTACAGAAATGACGAAGAGAAAGCTATTGCAGAAACCGTAATTGCTGAAGCTCAAGAAGATTATGATTCCCCAATTGTAACAGAATTGAAGCCTTTAGTCCAATTTTATAAAGCAGAAGAATACCACCAAGATTATTACAAAAATAACAGCGAAGCCGGATATTGCCAGGCGGTGATTGATCCAAAACTTCACAAATTCCGTCAACTTTTTAAAGATAAATTGCGAAAGGAGGCTAAATAATGCTCAAAAAAGCAGGTTTTGGCGGTGGATGTCATTGGTGCACAGAGGCGGTTTTTTCATCTTTGAAAGGAATCAATTCTGTCGAACAGGGCTGGATTGAATCCAACGGCGAAAACTCGTCTTTTTCTGAAGCGGTGATTGTGGAATTTGACCCTGAAATTATTTCGTTTGAAATTCTGACAGCGGTTCATTTGCACACGCATAGCAGTACTGCAGCACATTCTATGCGTGAAAAATACCGTTCTGCGATTTATTTCTTTGATGAAAACGATATTCCGTTGATGGAAGAGGCAATTTTGAAATCCCAGAAGGATTTTGAAAGCAAGATTATTACCAAAATTCTGCCTTTCGTCGCATTTAAAATCAATCGTGAAGATGCTCTGAATTACTATTTCAGCAATCCAGATAAGCCTTTTTGCGAAAACTATATCAGTCCAAAACTCAAGCTTATTCTCAAGCAGTTCACTGAATTTGCTGACGTCGGCAAATTGCAACATATAAAATAGCTGAAAGTTAGACATCTTTTCAGCGATTAAATAATTTAGACACAACTATCATGAATACAAAAAATATAGCCTATTCTGTTTTAGAACTTGCGTTTGTTTCCCAAGGTTCTTCAGTGGCGACGACTTTTAAAAACAGCTTGGATCTTGCCCAAAGAGTGGAAGATTTGGGTTACACCAGATTTTGGCTCGCAGAACACCACAATACGATAAGCATTGCGAGTTCTGCGACTTCATTATTGATTGGAAATATTGCCGAAGGAACGAAGAAAATCAAAGTCGGTTCTGGCGGAATCATGCTGCCGAATCACTCGCCGTTGATTGTTGCCGAACAGTTTGGAACGCTCGGAACGCTTTATCCAGATCGCATCGATTTAGGTTTGGGGAGAGCTCCTGGAACCGACCAAATTACGGCACACGCCATCCGATCTGATAGAATGCACGCAGTTCAGAATTTTCAGGGAGAAATTGAGGCAATCCAGCAATATTTTTCTGAAGATAACAAGCATGCGCAGGTTCGTGCCACCGTGGCAGAAGGTGTGAATGTGCCGATTTATATTTTAGGATCAAGTACTGACAGCGCACATTTGGCGGCGAAATTAGGACTTCCTTATGCGTTTGCGAGCCACTTTGCGACTTCGCAATTGTTTGACGCGCTTGAAATTTACAGACGAGAATTTCAACCGTCGCAATATTTGGATAAACCTTACACTATTGCTGGAATCAACGTGATTGCAGCAGAAACTGATGCCGAAGCAGAAGAAAATTTCACGTCGTTAATTCGAATGTTTTTAGGAGTTTTGACAGGAAAGCGCGAACTTTTGCAACCGCCGTCTGAAATGACCGATGATTTTATGATGTTACAGCACAATCCGTCGGTTAAAGACATGTTGCGTTATTGTTTTGTCGGCAGAAAAGAAGCGGTGAAAAAACAGCTGGAACGCTTTTTAGAGCAGACTGGCGTTGACGAAATCATTGCAGTTTCAAATTTCCACGGGCATGAAGACCGCATAAAATCGTATGAAATTCTTGCAGAAATTATGGAAGAAATCAACCAGAAATAATCATGAAGTCAGCCAGTCAATTATTTTTCTTCGTAAGGAATTGTTGATGCCAATTCATTTGATATAAATAAATCCATACCACCATATTTTTTGATCAATCGCATCAAAAACGGCGTTCAGATAATCATAATCCACGGCCATAAAATTTAAAATGCCCGTGGTATTTAATTTGGGGCGTAGGACTTTTAAAAGTTTTGCCTTTTGAATTGTACATTTAACTTTTGTGTTTCAGTAATAATTTGAAAGCAAATATTCATTCATGATCGTTTCTCTATCCACTTTTAAACTCGATAAAAGCAAAGCGGTCACAATTCCGGTTCGGTCTTTCCTGCAGATTAATTATAAAGGATTGGCAAATCTGAAATGCTTACTTTTAAAATTATTTCCTTCAATAATGGAATGTTTTCGGTGACACATTTTAAATAAAATTCTTCCATCAAGGCTTTTGACTGTGTTTTTATTTTACTGTATTGTTTTTGTAGTTTTTAAACCACCAATGTCTCTAAAATTGGAATTTTCTTGATAGAAATATAACGATTTGAAGGAATGCTGTCGTGCTATTGATAGTTATTATCTTGGAATTTGACTTTTCTTCCAATGATTTTTCATTAAATGTTGTTGGAAGTTTTACCGAGCAAGAAGCTAAAAAAAGTGCTGAATAGAGAAATGAAAGAAATTTTATTTTCAATTTTTAAAATTACAAAATTTCTTACAATGAAAAGATTTTAAAAGTTATGTTTATCAATTTTGATTTATTTTTAATTTCAAAATGCGATTATTTGATATTAAATATTCGCTAATTGTCATTTAAAAATCTCAAAATGAGAATTATTTTGTAATTTTGCGATATAAAGTTCGCGAATTATGAGATGTACCTGCAAATTTTCTCTTAAATCTATTTTAATATTAGGTAAGAAATATAGTATAAATCTATCTATTATTTCTAGCAAGTTGCTTTTTACCCTAATTTTCCTATTGCTTTCTAATCATTCTAAAGCTCAAGTTGTCACTACATCCTACACTTCAAGCACCACTTTTACAGTTCCTGTGGGAGTCACAGCTTTAAAAGTCGAATGTTGGGGCGCTGGAGGTAAAGGAAGCAGTATTGCTGACGCCATTGATGTGGGCGCTGGCGGTGGCGGTGGCGCTTATTCGAGTTCGTTGATTTGCGTAATTCCTGGCACTGTTTATAACATAGCGGTTGGTGCAGGTGGAACAGGAGCAACGCCAAACGGTGGCGACACTTATTTTGGAAATACCTCCCTTGTTATGGCAAAAGGCGGTGCCGGTCTTGCGAATAATGTAACAATTGGCGGTGCCGGCGGAAAAGCGGCACAGTCTATAGGACAAACAAAATATGACGGTGGCGATGGCAGTTCAAGAACTTCCTATACAATTGTAGTTTCACTAGCTTATCGATCAGGAGCTGGCGGCGGTGGCGCAGGTAGTACAGGAGCTGGAAATCTTGCGGTGGGAGTTGTAGCAGGTGCTGCTAAAACAGAAAACGGCGGTAAAGGCGGTGACGGAGTTGATGGCGGTTTATTAAGTTTATTAGGCGGTTTTGTTGGAAATGCAGGTAGCGATTATGGCGCTGGTGGTGGTGGTGCAGGCCGTGGAGCGCTCTTTTCTACCAGCGTTTATAACGGAGGAAACGGTGGTAAAGGACTGGTAAGAATTTCTTATGAACAATACTCTTGTGATGCCACATTAGAAACCACTTGGAACGGAACGGCTTGGTCAAATGGAACGCCGCAAGGTTGCAAAAAAGCAATCATCAATGGTAATTATAATACAACAACTAATGGAAGTTTTACAGCTTGCTCGCTTCAAATCTTGGCAGGAAGAACGCTCACCGTTGGAAATGGTACAAATACTGACAGCGTAATCATTTACAACCAATTAGATAATGCCGGGAATTTGGTTATCAATAACAACGCCAGCCTTTTGCAACATTATAGCGTCAAAAATAATGCAGGAACAATTTCCATGCACCGCTATACAAAACCGATGTATCGTTATGATTATACTTATTGGTCATCGCCATTAACTTTTGATTCTGGCTATACTTTGCAGGCGCTTTCCCCTTTGACGCTTGCCGATAAATATTTTTCATGGAATACAACAACCCAGTCTTGGAATGTCGTGGCAAACGGCACAGAAATTATGACGCCTGCAAAAGGATATATCGTTCGGGCGCCACAGAACTACTCAACGGTTCCTTCCACAACGCAAATTTATCATGGTGCTGTATTTACGGGCAAGCCCAATAATGGAAACGTGACTTTAAACGTCGTAGGAACAACAGATCCATTGTTGAAAAAATGGAATTTAATAGGAAATCCATATCCTTCGGCAATAGATATTGAGAAATTTTTATTCCAAAATAATACTTTGCTTGACGGAACGGCTTACGTTTGGACGCACAACACGCCTCCAAATTCAAGTGGCACTTATACCGCTGCAGATTTTGCAGTTTACAATTTCAGCGGCAGCGTAGGAACTTCTACATTGTTTGTTCCTACTAAAAATTTTGCGTCAGGCCAGTCGTTTTTTGTAAAAGGAATAGCAAACGGAACAGTGACTTTTAATAACGGAATGCGCGTTGCCAGCTCAAATAACCAGTTTTACAGACAACAGCAAACTACAAGTCAAAATGTTGTGGGAAGTGAAAAACACCGTGTTTGGCTAAATCTTACGAATGAGCAAAGTGCTTTTAGCCAGGCTTTGGTCGGTTATATTGCCAATGCGACAAATGATTTAGATTGGGGCTATGATGGCGAATTGTTTGCAGGAAATTCTATCGCGTTATATTCAGTAGCTGGCGATAAAGAATTGAGTATTAACGGACGTTCACTGCCATTTAATGAACAGGATTTCATCCCATTAGGTTATAAATCAAACGCTAACGGAAATTTAAAAATTAGCATTGCCGCTGCGGATGGTCAATTGGCAAATACCACAATTTATTTGCAAGACAAAGTGCTGAATATTATTCATAATTTAAAGGAATCTGATTATGAATTTACTACGACTTCAGGAATTTTTAAAGACAGATTCGTCTTACGTTACACCGAAGAATCATTAGGAATTAAAACCTATGCCGACAAAGAAAGTATTATCGTTTACAAAGATTCCAACCGAAATATCATGATAAATTCGGGCCTTGAAAATATGAATCAAATAAGTATTTTTGATATCTCTGGAAGGCTAATTTATGAAAGAAAAGACGTTGGCGCCACGAACGCTACAATTGAAAGCCTGCCTGTTTCAAGTCAAGTTTTACTCGTAAATATTATTACAGATAACGGACAAAAATTTGTCAAGAAGATTTTATATTGATTGCAATTTCGCTTTTTAAAATAAGCCATTTCCTTTATGATTGTCTATAATTATTTTTTTGATCCAATGTTTTGATTGTCAGTAGCATTTTGAATTTGATTGTAATGGCAAGTAATTTGAAAGCCATTTTTAAGCGGATTTTCTTTTGAGTTACGCCAAAAAGTCTAATTTTGTTCAAAATTTAATATAAAATACTATGAACGAATTAGTGGAAAAAATCAACGCTGAGATCGAAATCTTCAAAAAAGAATCTGCATCTCACCTTGGTGGCGTTAAAGCTGCGGGAGCTCGTGCTCGTAAGTCAACTTTAGAATTGACAAAACTTTTCAAAGATTACAGAAAAGTTTCTATTGAAGAGTCAAAAAAATAATACTCTTTAAAAGCCCTTTGAGAAATCAAGGGGCTTTTTTTATGTCCAAAATTTTAAAATTGTGAATATCTATTTCAAATTTTACGACTTTAATTTACTCGTAAAATCTATCTTTGGCTTCCTTTAAAAATAAATAAATATGAGCGCAACTTGGTACGAATGCAAAGTAAAATATAGAAAATTAGACGAAACTGGCGCACAGAAGATTACGACAGAACCTTACTTGGTCGATGCGATTTCTTACACCGAAGCTGAAAAAAGAATCAATGAAGAAATGGGCGCTTATGTGAGTGAAGAATTCAAGATTACAAATATAAAAGTAGGTAATTATGCCGAAATCCATCCTTTTGAAAATGCCGACCGCTGGTTCAAGTCAAGAGTTTCGCTAGTTGCTTTTGACGAAGAAAGTGGTAAGGAAAGAAAATCAAATATGTATCTTTTGGTTCAGGCTAATGATGTCAAAGAAGCCTACGACAATACCATTTCTGTAATGAAAAATACAATGGGCGACTACACGATTCCAGCCATTTCAGAATCTCCGATAATGGATGTATTTCCTTATTTTAGTGGCGAAGAAGGGGAAACTGAACAATTGGAAAGGTTCAATGCATTAAAAGCTTCAAGACCGGTTTTTGAAGAAGTAGAAGACACTGGAGAATTTCTGGAAGTAGAAGAAACACTTTAAATAGTTTAAAAAGAGGTCATTTTGAGCCTCTTTTTTTCTGTAAAAAAATACAATTTACAACTCTAAAACATAATAGAAGTTTGATTCAAATTTTCTATTTTTACAAATAAACATAAAAACATGGCATCAGGATTTTTTGCGATTTTAGACGATATCGCTGCTTTAATGGATGACGTCGCGGTGACGAGCAAAATTGCAACACAAAAAACAGCGGGAATTTTAGGAGACGATTTAGCCGTAAACGCTGAAAAAGCAACAGGATTTTTGTCTTCAAGAGAACTTCCGGTTTTGTGGGCAATCACTAAAGGCTCGTTTTTAAACAAGATTATAATTATTCCGGTCGCATTACTTTTAAATGCATTTTTTCCAGTGGCGATCAAGGTGATTTTAGTTCTCGGAGGATTTTATTTAGCCTATGAAGGCGTTGAAAAAATTATCGAATATTTTTTCCACAAAGCAACGCCAGCGCATGAAGTTATCGCAGAAAGTACTGAAAATGGGGCAGAAGCTGAGAAAGCTAAAATAAAATCAGCGGTCACGACCGACTTTATTCTTTCTGTAGAAATTGTAATCATCGCTTTAGGAACAGTTTTAGACAGCTCATTGACAATTCAAATTCTTACGGTTTCAATCGTGGCACTTTTGGCAACCGTAGGTGTTTATGGAATTGTGGCGCTGATTGTCAGAATGGACGATGCAGGTTACAAGCTTATAAAAAAATCAGGAGACAAGGGTTTTTGGGCAGCCGTTGGAAATGTTTTGGTAAAGTCTTTACCGATTGTAATCAAAGTTTTGGCAATCGTGGGAACAGTTGCGCTTATCTTGGTTTCCGGTGGTATTTTTGTTCATAATATCGACTATTTACACCATCTTCTTCCAAATATTCCTTCATTTGTAAAAGAATTTGCAATCGGACTTGTGGCTGGTTTAGTTGTTGTTGCGTTGGTAACTTTGATCAAAAAGGCAATTGCAACAGTAAAAAAATAATTTAAAAAAAAATTTTAGATTAAAAAGCCTGTAACTATTACAGGCTTTTTTTTTACAAATAGAATCCATCAACATCTTTTTATTCTTACTTTCCAATTTCTTAATAGCACGTTAACCTGTTCCAAAGTGCGGGAGATTAAGTTTGCAACATTTAAATTAATTTAATTTCTTGCAAATAATGTTACCTCTTTATAGAAAAATCAAGTTTTTATGCTTCGGCTTATTAGGTCTAGCTATCACTTTAGCATTTTTTTCATTTTCTTCAGAAATCTCTTATCAGGATGTTCCTCTGAAAATTAACACGCAATTGCTGGAACGATACTCACTTGAATTAAATTCTTCGGTGCAAAAACTAGATTATGTGGCAAATGAATTCAAATTCGATAAAACCAAAATAGATTCTTTGCAAAAACAGCTTTCAAAAACTAGAATCAGTTATAAAAAAATTGAATTCCTGCTTGCATTTTACTATCCAGAATATGTGAAAGAGCATATCAACGGAGCCCCTTTGCTCTTCATAAAAAAAGGAACAAGTCCTGTAGTCCTAGAGCCAGAAGGGCTTCAGGTTTTAGACGAATTGATTTTTTCGGAGGAAGCTGAAGACGAAAAGGTCACAATTGCCGCTTTGGCAAAAAAACTAACGGCTAACTATGGGTTGCTTCATGAAAGCCTGCAGAAAAAAATTCCGGCAGGCGATTTGCAGATCACGGCAATGCGTCTTGAATTAGTTCGAATTTTCACACTCGGGATTACCGGCTTTGACACGCCAGGATCTTTAAATGCGCTTCAAGAAGCAGTTGCAGCAATGCAAGGAATGCGTGATTTCTTAACTCATAGTCAAGCAGAAAATGCAACCATCAAAAGCTGTGAAGTGCTTTTTAGCCAAGCAATTGAAGTCCTAAATAAATCTGAATCGTTTGAAACATTTGACCGGCTCCATTTTTTTAAGACATGCATTGATCCACTTTATGCGAAATTAGGAACGATCGAGGTGCAAACAAATCCTGAATTTCTAAAAAACTCAACTTCTTGGAACTCAAAAAGTACTTCGATTTTTTCGGATAACTTTCTGAATCCTTATTTTTTTACGGATTTAAAAAAGGAAGAAGACAGTGACGAATTAAGAGCATTGGGAAAACAATTATTTTACGATCCGATTGTAAGTGGCGACCAAAAAATGAGCTGTGCGACTTGCCACGATCCAAAAAAAGCTTTTACAGACAGAAGCGTAAGGTCTGCAAGCAATCTACAGGGAAAAACGGTTTTGAGAAACGCGCCGACATTGCTGAATGCTGTTTATGCTGATCGATATTTCTATGATTTGCGCGCTTTTACATTAGAACAGCAGGCAGAACACGTTATTTTTAACGCAAACGAATTCAATACAGGCTATTCAGAAATTCTAAAAAAATTGAATGCCAGCAGTGATTATTCTAAAAAATTCAAAAAGCTGTTCGATTCCAAAAATATAAATCGTGAAAATTTTTCAAAGGCTTTGGCTTCGTATGTACTTTCCTTGAATTCTTTCAACAGTCCGTTTGATAAATTTGTGAGAAATGAAACCTCAGAAATCACCCAAGAAGTAAAAAACGGTTTCAACCTTTTTATGGGAAAGGCCAATTGCGGAACCTGTCATTTTGCACCGACATTCTCTGGATTGGTGCCTCCTTTTTATAGCGAAAATGAAAGTGAAATTCTTGGTGTTTTGGCAAATCCGAAGGAAGCTATTTCTAAAATTGATTTGGATAAAGGCCGCTTTGATAATCAAATTTTAAGTGAAAAAGCACCAATTTATGAGCATTCTTTCAAGACGACGACTACCAGAAATGTGGGACTTACAGCACCTTATTTTCACAACGGCGAATACCAGACTTTAGAGGAAGTGGTTGAATTTTATAATAAAGGCGGTGGCGAAGGAATGGGCTTTTCAGTTTATAACCAGACCCTTTCTCCAGAACCGTTAAATCTTACGGAGAAAGAAAAAAAGGAACTGATTGCCTTCATGAAATCATTAAATGACTTGTCAATAATTGAATAGATTTTAAACAAAATGAATTTCAAAAAAGCTTTTGGATTATTGTTTTTAGCACCGGCGCTATTGTTTTTTAACTTGCAATTCAGTACCAATGATGATTATTTTCAGGATGACTTTCGCCAGATAATTTCTAAAAATGTAAAAGATTTGAGCAAGGAAATTGATTCGCTAAACCAAATTGCTTTTGATTTCAAAACCAATCAGGCGAGTTTAAAACAGCTTCAGAAACAGCTTCAAAATACTAGAAAATCTTATAAAAAAGTTGAATTCGCACTAGAATATTATTTTCCAAAACACATAAAATATTACATCAACGGAGCGCCGTTAAATCACCTCGATCCGTTTCCTATAAAAGAAAATGCTGCGAATTATTATGGAATAAGTCCAAAAGAATACGCCAAAAGCCAGCCTTTAGACCATTTGAATACCGATCATTACAAAGACGATCAGCGCGTTGTGGCACCAGTAGGGCTTCAGGTTTTAGACGAATTGGTTTTTTCTGATGAAGCGGTTTCGAGCAAAGATGAAATCCAGCAATTGACTTTTGAATTAAAAGAGTCTTTTCAGGTTTTAGAACTGGGAATTAAAAAGCGAAATTTCTTCTATGAGTATGAAATTATGGAAGCTTCAAGATTGCAGCTGGTTCGAATTTTTAGTGTTGGAATTACCGGTTTTGACACGCCAGGCTCCTTAAATGCAATAGAAGAGGCGAGTGCTTCCCTGCAGAGTTTACAGCAAATCCTGCATCCTATTTTATTGAAATCTACAGACAAGCAGCGCAATGATATCAGTAAAATTTTCAAAAAATCAATTTCTTATCTGAATAAAAACAAGAATTTTGACACTTTTGACCGCCTTGAATTCTTATCAGAATTTATTAATCCGCTGTATAAAAAAATGCTTGAAGTTCAGAAGGATTTGGGCATAAAATCGTCTGCTGAAATTAACAATAAAGTGCCGAGCTGGAATGCTTACAGTGAAAATATTTTTGCTGAAGATTTTATCAATCCTTATTATTATACTCTTTTAAAGAAGGAAGATGACAGTGAGCAACTTCGCGAATTGGGCAAGTTGCTTTTTTATGACAAAAATTTAAGCAACAACAAAGAAATGAGCTGTGCCACTTGCCACAACCCAGAACTTGCGTTTACTGACGGTGAAAAAACATCTTTGGCCAGCGTTCAAGGGCAACATGTTTTGCGAAATTCTCCAACCTTAATCAATGCTATTTTTTCTGATAAATATTTCTATGATTTGCGCGCTTATGATTTAGAAGAGCAGGGCGAGCACGTCATTGAAAACCATTTAGAATTTAATACAAGTTTTCCAGAATTGCTTCAAAAGATTAATTCAGATAAAAAATATGAGGCGCTTTTCAAGGCTGTTTTTGGCAAAGAAAAGGAAATCACGCGTTATAATTTTTCTTTGGCATTGTCATCTTATGTAGCTTCCTTGCGATCTTATGATAGTTCGTTTGACCAGTTTGTTCAAGGAAAAACAAATAAAATTTCTAACGAAGTTCGTCGTGGTTTTAATTTGTTTATGGGAAAAGCAAATTGCGCCACTTGCCATTTTGCACCCACCTTTTCAGGATTGGTGCCGCCTTTATTCCACGAAAATGAAAGTGAAGTTTTGGGTGTTTTAGAAAGTCCTAACGTATTAAAAATTGATGCTGATTTGGGCAGAATTGCCAATAAAATAATTGAAGACAAAGAAGAAATTTACAGGCATTCTTTTAAAACCTCAACAGTAAGAAATGTAAAACTCACAGCGCCTTACTTTCACAATGGCGCCTATTCTTCACTTGAAGAAGTGCTTGATTTTTATAATAAAGGTGGCGCCGCCGGAATGGGATTGTCTTATGAAATTCCAAACCAGACCTTATCTGACGAGCCTTTACATCTTTCTAAAAAAGAAATAGCTTCAATAATCGCTTTCATGGAATCACTGACAGACAATCCTGAAAAATTAAAAAAATAATTTTCCAATTCTAAATTTCTTCAAAATCAATACCAGAATGTTGTGCTTCTTAGGGTCAGTAACAATAATGTGTTAAGTCGATTTTTCCAGTTAATTATTTGTTAACCGTCGTTACATTTTTTTAAACTTATCTTAAAAGATCGTTGGTGGCAAGGCAATATTGCAGCGGTACTTTTGCACCCATAACCTATCAAAAATCTATTTATTTAATCATGAAAAAAAGTCTACTTTTTTTAGCATTGCTTTTTTCTCTCAGTTGGAGTTTTGCCGTCCGCGGTCAGGCGATTCCGGGAGATTCGATTGTTTATGGCCCCATGTTCAGCCCCGTTTATGACAACTCTGTCCGGGTCTGGGTGCTGACAAAAAACGGAACGGGAACTGGAAACACGCTTTCCATTTCATTAACAGGCACAGCTGCCACACCGCTCACAGGAACAGTTCACAATTCTGACGATCGTTTGGGGTACAGCCTTCGTTCGTTTGAATACACAAACCTGCAGCCGAATGCTACTTATACTGCAAAGATACTTGTAAACGGAGTTCCGTCAGCTCGTGTATCAACAATTAAAAATGGTCAAAACACCGTTGACGATTTTGAATTTTTATCAGGAGGTTGCGGCCGAATTTATGACTTGACGCGCTGTATCGACCTTCCTGAATCGGTGACGCACCATAATGGCGATCCAGAAATGTTCAATGTCATGGCCAATGAAGGCAGTGACTTGATGGTTTGGCTGGGAGATGCTACTTATTTATTAGGATTGCAACATGCCATGGGACAATGTCCTGACGGTGTTGATGACTGGGCAAATAAAGATATGGCGTTTGACCGCTATATGTTTTACAGAAAATTTCATGATAATTTGACAAAGGCGATGCCTCAATTGGCAATTCCAGACAATCATGATTTAGGGCCAAATGAGTTTGATAAAAACATGCCGACAATGGCAGAAATGCGTGAAATTTTCATGGATTGGTGGCCTAATCCTGAATACAAAAGCACGCCAGAAGGGCAAGGACTTTTTTCTTCGTATAAATACAAAGACGTCGAATATTTCTTGACTGATAACCGCAGCTTCAGAGATGGAACCGCAGACCATTTTGGCGCAGAGCAATTGGAATGGTTAAAACAAGGACTTCTAAATTCAACGGCTACTTTTAAAGTCATCATCAACGGAACGCCAACGTTTGTGCCTTATGGCGGAAGAAATTTTAGCGTCAGCCATCAATCGGCTGATTTTTTGAGTTTTATCCAAAACAATAATATCAATGGCGTACTTTCTTTGTGTGCAGATATTCACGAACAGCGATTCATGGTGCGCGACGGAGATACAAAATATCCGCTTTATGACCTTTTATCGGGTAATTTGAATTCTGATGTCGGCAGTGGAAATTACACCGTAGATTACAATAACAGCAGTATTCTTAATGGCGTAAAACAGACGTATTTAAGAGTAAATGTTTTTGGGGAAGAAAATGACCGAAGAATGAAAGTAGAATATGTTGGCTTAAACGGACAGCCTTACTTTCAAACGGTAATTCACGAAGACATGCTGACAAGCCAAGATGCAGATGCGAAAAAGCTTGACATGAATATGAACAATTCGCTTGCAGACGCTTCGACGTTTCACAACACGGTGCAATCATCAAATGTGGCTTATGGCACTGACAGAAACAATGTGGAAAATGGCGCTTTGAAATTAAATGCGACCACAGAAATCCAAATTTCTAACCACACTTCGCTTCATTTGCACGATCGTCCTTACACGCTAGCTTTTTGGCTAAATCCTGAAACTATTGCCGCAAACGGCGCTACGATTTTCTCCAATGCTGTTGCTGGAAAAGGAGTTTCTTTTGGGATTGACGGAAACGGAAAACTGACCTACAAAGATTACGCAACCGGAATCACGCAAACGAGCCAGTACAGCCTTTTGCCAAACAGCTGGTCGCAAATAGTTTGGAAATATGACAACGTAAGAAGGAAACTTTCGCTTTATTACAACGGATTTTTACTCCAGAGCTGGTCAAACGTAGTTTCTCCAACTGAATCTACTGGTTACGTAAAAATCGGAAATAACTTTGAAGGAAAAAGATTTACAGGTCTTTTAGACGCGCTGACACTTCACGGAAGATTGGTTTCTGACCAAACAATTGCCAACGAAGCTGATTTTGTAACAAATCGCGGTGAGGTTTTAAAAGTAAGCGGCGGACAGCAATTGACCATTCCTGCAACAATTGTGAATGACGTTTTTAGTGATAATTTTTCTATTGAATTTTGGGGAAAATTAAATACTGATCCTGGAACAAATTACACGATTTTTGGAAGCCACGGAAGAATCAACAACAATACAACAGGATTTTCTTTTGAATATCCAGACTCAAATAAATTGAATGTTGTTTTAGGAAACAATACTTCTTCATGGAACACGGCGCTTTCAAACCAGGGCGATGCTTGGAATGTGGGCGAATGGAATCACGTTGCAGTAACTGCTACAAAAAACGGAACGATTAAATATTATGTAAACGGTACATTGGTTGCCCAAGCTCCGTTTTCACAATATATTGCTAATAATTTTGGTCTGGGTTTAGGAAACAGTCCAAATTATGGAGCCGGATTAATCGCAGCTGAACTTGACGAAGTGCGTCTTTGGGAAAAAGCCCTGACAGAAGCTGAAATCAAACAGCACATGCATTATCCTTTGCTTGGAACAGAACAAGATCTTGCGGTTTACTATGATTTCAGTCCGAATGCTAATGGAAATGGATTTGTGAGCAAAGGAAGACTCCAGCACGAAATTATGTTGAATAATGGCGGTGTTTTAGCAGGAGCTAGTTCGCCTGTTGGAGCAATTGCACCAGAATATCAAAGTGTCGTAAAAGGAAAATGGAGCAAAAACAATACGGCAAATGTTGCTGGATTGACAATGCCAGAAGCAATCACAGCCTATACAAGCAACGTAGTCATTGGAAAAAGTGCTGACGCAACAATGGCGGGCGTTCCAAATGACAATGAATTGTTTTACTTAAAAGGAGGCTGGAGAATTGATCCGGTGAATAATCCTTTTGCTACGGTAAAAATTAATCTGCAGGAAAGTTTTACGCAGTCGCAATTTGATTCAATTACAAGCACGGCAAGAGAATACCACTTGCTTAAAAAGGAATCTGAAACGCAGTTTTCAACTATTGCTGATGGAAATTTTGACGGACAAAATGTAACTTTCTTCAATACAAATTTGCAAGACGCGGTTTATTTCCTTGCTTGGTCTGAAACAGGAACTGAAGCGGGAAGAGGAGGTGCACTTTCATTGGCCGGAGGCCACGATGTGAAAATTCCTCGTGCAGCAATCAACCCAGTTTTAAGCGGCGGATTTACGGTAGAATTTTGGACAAATCTGATGGAAACCACAGGTGAAAATCCGAAATTAGTTGCCAATAATGGACGCGTAAATAATAATACCAAAGGTTTTGCCATTGAAATTCCGGCAAACCGTTCGATCACGGCTACATTTGGAACTGATGGTTCTGGATGGAATGCTATCAATTCAGGAACACCTTTGAGAATCGGCGAGTGGAACCACGTTGCGTTGACTGTGGCGCCAAACCAGACTATAAAATTATATGTAAACGGAGAATTGAAAGCTTCAAATCCGTTCACGACCTTTGCTGTCAATGATGTTTGGGATTTCTCTTTCGGGAAAAGTATCAATTATGGTGCAGAATCTAAATCTTTGATGGATGAATTCCGTGTTTGGAAAAAAGTAAAAACGCAGGAAGAAATCAAGGCGCAGATGCACTCGATTATTGATGTGGCCGATGAAAATCTTGTTTATAATTTTACTTTTAACCAAGACAATACCGGAACTTTGCTGAATACAGGAACTTTGGCAAACACGATTCCTTACCAAAATGCGACAATTATCGCTACGACTTCACCAGTTAACAAAACCAATTTAGAATTTCCTGACAAAGTTGCGGCTAGCTGGAGTATTAAAAATGAGACAGAAAACGGGTTTTATGTAAGAGATGCTATTACAAGCTTTACAGAAAACGTAGTTATCAGCCGTAAATTTAACAATGAGCGCCTGCAATTGGGCACAAGCAGAGATTCGTCTTATGTGGCCGGCGGATGGCATTTGAATGCTTTGAATATTGCAACAGCGACAGTTCAAATTGATTTGGAAAAAATCTTCGGAACAGATACAGATGCAGTAAATGCTTTGGTTGAAAATTATTTCCTTTTAAAAGGAGATCCAGCGGGAAATTACCAAATTGTGGCTACAGGAGTTGCTTTAAACAGAAAGGTAGATTTTGCAAATCTTGCTTTGTCGCAAGGAAATTACTTTTTGGCTTATAAAACTGATGTAAATGCGGCCATCGGAGTTCAAGGCGGTGCTTTGGATTTGGCCAACAATCATTCGGTTGAAATTCCAAAAGAAGGTGTAAATGCGGCTTTATCCGGACCTTTCACGATTGAACTTTGGGCAAGATTGACACAACCAGCAGGAAACAATACAAAATTAGTTGGTTTCAGCAGTTATGGTGGCGGTACTTTCAGAGGTTGGGAAATGGAATTTTTGGGTAACCAAACATTGCAAACCATCACAGGAAAAGGCTCAAACGACGCAGGCTGGAATTCTCTAAATTCTTCTTATGTATGGAAATTAAACGAATGGAACCACACGGCGGTAACTTTTACGCCAAACGGTGAATTCAAATTTTACATTAACGGAGAATTGATCAGCAGTTCTCAAGCTCAAGCTTTTATCCCGAATACTTATAATTTGGCTTTGGGTAAAAATTTGGCAAACAACGCGCCGACGCAAAATAATATTGACGAATTCAGAATCTGGAGCAAAGCAAAATCAATCGACGAAATTCGTGCAGACATGTACTTGACGATTACTGATGCCACGCCAAACTTGGTTTACAATTATACTTTTAACCAAGACAACAACGGATTTTTGCTAAACAGCGGTTCTCAAAACGTAGAAGTTCCTTACACAAATGCGAATATTATTCCAGCAACAACGCCAGTTAGAGCAATGGAAACTTCGTATCGAAATAATGTGGCAGGAAACTGGAGCGTGAAAAATGACGCTAAAAACGGAGTTTCGTTGCAAAATGCAATAACGAATTTCAACAGCAATCTTGTGGTTGGAAGACAATCTGGACAGGAAATTCTTCCAGCTTTGGCTTCAACAGCAAATGACACGCTTTATTTGAACAGCCGTTTCATGCTTGATCCTAGATTTTTAGAAAGAGGAAGCTTAAAAGTAGATTTGTCTAAGATTTTCACAAACTTAAATGACGTACGACTTTTAGCAAGCCAATATTTTTTATTGAAAGGAAATCCGGCGCAAGATGTTGAAATCTTGGCAACAGGAACAAAATCAGGAAATATCGTCACTTTCGCTGAAATGGAACTTGATTCAATGCCAGTTTATTTGGCTTGGAAAAACGTAGTTACTTATCCAGAAGGCACTTTTCCGATTGCTTTGCGAAGCTTGTGGAAATACAACGATACTGGTGTTGATTTAGGTACAGATTGGAAAACAAATACTTATAATGACTCGACTTGGGCTTTTGGAAACGCAATCCTTGGTTATGGAGATAACAGAGAAAGTACGACGCTTAATTATGGAGGAAATGCGCAAAACAAGCGTCCGACTTATTATTTGAGACATACTTTTACTGTAGAAGATGCTTCGCAATATGGAAATTTACGTTTTAATATGATGAAAGATGACGGAGTTGTTGTTTATGTAAATGGAGTAGAAGCTTTCAGAAGAAATATGCCTCAAGGCCAGATTAATTATGGAACTTTTGCCTCAACAGCAATCGACGGAAGCAACGAAACTGCTTTTGAATTGATCGAAACTGCCAATTTATTGCAAAACGGTTCAAACGTAATTGCAGTAGAACTTCACCAAGTAAATGCCACAAGTTCTGACACAGGATTTGAGATGGAAGTAACCGCTGGATTGCCTCCGATTCCAACTACAAATTATCCTTTGGCACAAGAATCAGAATGGTATTATTTAGATAACGGTTCAAATTTAGATGCTTCTCCTTGGAAGGAATTGGCAGATGAAAACGAAAACTGGTCAAGAGGTTTTGGTCCTTTTGGATATGGAGACCCAGTTACAACTACGGTTTCTTACGGTCCGAATTCTTCTAGCAAATTCATTACGACTTATTTCTACAAAGACGTTCAAGTTGATTTGAACACAGTTTCAGACTTGGTGGAATTTGGATTAAAAAGAGATGACGGAGCCATAATTTATGTAAACGGAGTTGAGGTTGTGCGTGATAATATGCCTGTTGGCGCAATTACTTACACGACAAATTCAGCTACAACAGTGGACGGACTGAATGAAAACAGATATTTCACGCATGACGTTCCAAAAACGGCTTTTCAAAACGGAACCAATAGAATTGCCGTGCGAGTGCACAACCGCGACGGATCAAGTTCTGACTTGAAATTTGATATGTATGTTAAAAACAAGCCGGTGATTGCTCCGGTAACTTGTGACGCGCCGCATATTTCCTGCTTCACGTCGATTATGCCGACAGGCCAGACAAACAAGCTGATTATGGCACCAGAACACCGTTTCCAAATGATTTTCAAACAAGGAATTGCTTATACAAACGGTTCTGGAAACGTTCCTGGAAATCATGATTACACTGCTTATGTGCCGATTTCTGGAAGCAGTACTTTAGGCCATCTTTCTGTAAATCATGAAAATAACCCGGGAGGTGTTTCCATGTTGGATATTCATTTAGATACTGCCCAAAATTTATGGACAGTGGACGAAAGCATGCCTGTTGATTTTTACAATAATAATTTGGTGACTACAAACAGAAACTGCTCTGGAGGAACAACACCTTGGGGAACTGTGGTAACAGCCGAAGAAGCAACAGATGCCGGTGACGTGAATGGTGACGGCTATCAAGATGTGGGCTGGCTTGTAGAAATCGAACCTTCAACTGGTTTGGTGAAAGAATATGGCAATGGCAAGCAAGAAAAATTGTGGGCTTTAGGAAGAATGAACCACGAAAATATCGTTGTTGCCAATGACAGAAAAACAGCTTATTATGGCGAAGACGGAGGAACACATTGTGTTTATAAATTCGTAGCCGATACGCCAGGAAATCTTTATGCAGGAAAAGTATATGTATTGAAATTAGACTTACCAATGTCAAGCGACGAGCCAAGTTCTAGCAAGGCAAAATGGATTCTGGTTCCAAATGCGACACAGTCTGACAGAAATAATCTGAACACAGTCGCGGCAGCGCTTGGAGGAACCAATTTTAACGGAGTAGAAGACTGTGAAATCAGTCCGCTTGACGGAAAAATCTATTTTACTTCTAAAGGTAAAAACAGAATCTACCGATTTAAAGATGAAGGAACGGAAGTTTCAGAATTCGAGACTTTTGCAGGAGGCGTTTCGTATCCGATTGAAACAGCAAACGGTATTGTAAATGAGCCTTGGTCTGACGGAAATGACAACCTTGTCTTTGATGACAAAGGAAATCTTTGGGTTTGCCAAGATGGAGGCCAGATGTATATTTGGGTAATTCGTCCTGATCATACGCAGAATGCGCCAAAAATTAAATTATTTGCTTCAATGCCGGCAGGTTCTGAGCCTACAGGTCTGACTTTTACGCCAGATTATAAATATGGTTTCTTTTCTGTACAGCATCCGAATGGAAATAATGCGGCACAGCCTGACGCAACATTTAACAATGTGACATTTAACGGATCGGCAACGGTGGTATTTTCATTAGGAGAAAACCTTGGATTGCAAGCACCGACAGCAGATTTCGTAGCTGACGATGTTAGCGTTAACGAAGGCGACACAGTAACTTTTACTGATTTAAGTACAAACACGCCAAGCGGATGGGAATGGACTTTTGAAGGCGGAACACCTGCAACTTCAACAGAAGCTTCTCCAACAATTACTTACAATACCGCAGGAGTTTATGACGTAAGCCTTATTGCAACAAACGTTGCAGGAAGAAGCGCGGCGACAACAAAAGCAGAATATATTTTAGTAGAAGAAGCTTTAGGCGTAAACAATCCGAATGGATTGGGGGAAAAAGTTAGCGTGTATCCAAACCCAACAACCGGTTTAGTTACCGTTGAATTGGATGAAGAAGCGGGCAAAAATGTCACTATCAAGGTGTATGATTTGGTGGGAAGAGAAATTTCTCAAACTAAAAACCAGACAACCGGACCTGATCAAAAAATTGTCTTAAACCTTTCAAAAGTCTTAAATGACCAAGTATTTTTTATCCAAATTGATGTGGATGGAAAATCAGGAACTTTTAAAATGCTGAAAGTAAAATAAATACAAGCCAAATTTTTATAAGGATCGGCATTCATTTGCCGGTCCTTTTTTTTAATTTTAGAAGTAAACTATGAAAAAAACTATACTCTTGTCATTATTGTTCTCTGGATTTTTAAGTCAGGCACAGAACGCAAATCCGTTGAAAGAAACAGTTTATTACAGCGTTTCAGAAGCTTTGAAATCAGATAAAAATGCCACGCAGCTGAATCTGCGCGACCAGCATATTTTTTATGTGGATGACACAATCAGTCAGCTTCAGAACCTTCGTTTCTTAAACCTGATGCGAAACAATCTTGAAAAATGGGACGACGCCATTTTTGACTTAAAAAAGCTTGAAGTGTTTATTTTAAAGTTGAATTCGATGAAATATGTTCCAAAAAACATCGAAAACCTTGAAAAATTAATCCGTCTGGATTTGTCAAATAATAGCATTTCATACCTTCCTGAAGAAATTATCAAGCTGAAGAAATTGCGATTTTTGCATCTTTCCTTAAATTCAATAACTGCAATGCCAGAATTTATAAGCAATTGCAAGAACTTAGAAGTTTTAGAACTTGACTACAATCAGCTGAGCTATCTGCCGCAATCTGTTTCTGATTTGAGAAATCTAAAGATTTTGCATTTGGGCTACAATCAATTCAATGAATTTGGACAGCAGCTGACAAAGTTAAAATCTTTAGAAGACTTGAGTTTGGAATACAACCAACTCCAAAAATTTCCTGAAGAAGTCGGCGAATTGAAGAAATTAAAAATATTAGTGCTTAATGGAAACAAGCTAGAAAAACTTCCAAATCAAATTACAACGTTGCAAAATTTAGAATTGCTTTCTTTGGCAAATAACCAAATTACAGCGCTTCCGAAAAATATCCAAGACCTGAAAAATCTGAAAACACTAGTTCTTTCAGGAAATCCGATAAGCAGTGCTGAAAAGGAAAGAATCAAAAAATCTTTGCCAGATTGCAGTATTTTCTTCTAGATATTTTGCAAAATCTTGGTTAAACCGTCACAACGCGAAAAACTTAATCTGAAACCTCAGATTCCAAAAAAAATATTTACTAATTGCTATATATTTGCTGTTGATTACCTTTTGGAAAGTGACTATTTATTATGTAAGAAAATTGTACTGAGACAAGCGAAGTAAATATACTGGCATTAAAGACGTCTTGTAAATATTGGTAGTTTAATTTAAATTATGTATTTTAATGTGCCTCGATTACCATGGCAAAATGCGATTTAAGGATATTCAGGAAGCCACCACGTGCATCACGCCAAAAGTGCTTTCAAAAAAACTTCTAGATTTGGAAGAAAACCAGCTGATTAACAGAATAGTAAAAAAACACCAAGCCAGTTACAGTGGGTTATGCGTCATTGAACGCGCTAAGAAAACACAGCCTATAATAATTGCGCTGATAAATTTTGGCGAAAGCCACAGGCAAAAGATTATGGCAAAATAATTTCTAAGAATAGTTTTAAATGCAATTATTTACCAATATGGAAACAATTTCTCTTACTATAAAACAAGCAAGGCAAATCATTCTCAATGCTTCAGGACTTGCGAAAAAAGGGCAGTTTGGTGATGGAAAAGAAGCGGTTTATCGTGTTATCGACCATTTAGGTTTTTTACAGCTTGACACCAATTATGTCGTGGAACGTGCGCATCATCACGCTTTGTTTGCAAGAATTCCTGACTATGAGAAAGAATGGCTGGTGGCGCTTTGTGAAGAAGGACGAATCTTTGAATATTTCGCTTCAGATGCAGGATTTATTCCAATGGAGGAGTTTCGGTTTTCATTATCCGTAAAAAAATCTTTTGAAGAAAATCGAAAACCGCTGACCAAACCTGAAATCCGGTTGATGGAACAGATTCTGGAAAGGGTGGAACGCGAAGGACCGCTGATGGTGACCGATTTTGAGAATGATCGCATGGAAATCAGTTCTGGCTGGTGGGATTGGCGACCCGCAAAAGTCGCATTGGAAAGGCTTTATTTAGATGGGAGCATGACAATTAGCCGCACGAAATCTTTCCAAAAAGTGTATGATCTGCCGCGCAATACTGTTCCGCCAGAAACTGATCTCACATTTCCAACGGCGGAAGAATATGCGCGTTTCATAATCAGAAGAACTTTAAAAACGCTTGGAATTGCTTCTGTCAAAGAAATGGCCTGGCGTGGCCGTCGCGTCAAGGGCAATTTGATTAAAAAGGAATTGGAGTTGATGGTGAAGTCGGGTGAAATTAATATCGCAGTCATTGAAAACATCAAAGGTCCTTTATATATTTTGCCCGAACAAGAGCTAAATATAATGCTTTCTAACGATGTATTTATCCTTTCGCCATTTGACATCTTAAATGTTTTTAGGCATCGGTTGAAAGATTTTTTCAATTTCGACTATCAGATAGAATGCTTTGTTCCGGCTGCAAAACGCATTTATGGCTACTTTTCATTGCCTGTTCTTGCTGGCGATATTTTTATTGCAAGAATGGATGCGAAAGCTGACCGCAAGAAAAAAATACTGCTTATCCACACTATTCATTTCGAAGATTTGTCGATTGACAAAGCTACAATTGAAAAGCTGATTGATGCAATAAAAGCTTTCGCAGAATTCAATAATTGCAGGGAAATTACTCTTGGGAAGTCTAATAATGCAACGATTTTAAAGACAATTTCTGAAAATTTGTAATATGGTAAACGATTATAAATAACACGATTTATATGGCAAAACGCTGATTCAGAAAATTGAATTGGTACCGCTATTTAAATTTGATTTTCCAGTTGCCGAACAAGCTTGCTTTATTCGTGTTTTTTTACGGTTCTATTTTTCAATTTAGAAAGCAGAAATTTGTTAGTAAAGCAGAAAAAATCTAAGTCTAAAAAAACATCTAAAAAATAATGGCGTCACTTTCTCAAGATGGCGCCATTAATTTTTGTTGAAATTATCGCTTCAATGAAAAATGTGATTTGAATTCTTTTTCGCTTCCATCTCTTCCTGTGTAAAGCAATTTAAACCAATAATCTGTCGCGGGCAACGGCTGACCGTTATAAGTTCCGTTCCATCCGGAAGTTGAAGGAGTGATAAATTTTATAAGTTTTCCATAACGATCGAAAATAAAAATCTTTGCACTCGCTTGACCTTCAAGATCGTCGATATTCCAGGTTTCGTGATAACCGTCACCATTTGGCGTGAAATAACGCGGATAATTTAGAGCGAAAACTTCTAAGAAAATTTCTTTGCAGCCATTTTTATCCCTGACTATAATTTCATATTCGCCTGAAAAAACGCCTGTGAATTGGTTGCTGTCTTGTGGCAGGCCGTGATTTAATTGGTATTCAAAATCACCTGAACCGCCTGTGACATTGATAGTGATGGTTTGATTTCTTCCAAAATCTTCTGCAACTGTAGCCGTTGCCGTTGCCATCGGAACCACTTTTACAATCGCCGTTGCTATAGAAAAACAGCCAGTTGCCAAGTTGGTTACGATAACTTCATAAGTTCCGGCGCGGTCTGCAAAATGCACATTTCCTGTTGTCGACAAAGCGGCATTGTCAAGTGTCCAATAAAAGCTAAAAGTACCGTTATTTGGAAGTCCCGTGTTTAATTCACCATTTGAAATAATTGTTCCAAATTGATCAATGCAAATAGATTTATCTGATAAAACTGGCTTTGGCAACGGATTTACGGTAATGGTTTTTGAAACAGAAACAGCACAACTTCCTGAAGAAAGCGAATATGTGATGGTTGCCGAACCACTTGAAATTCCAGTTACAAGTCCGTTAGAATTTACCGTGGCTACCGTAGTATTGTTGCTTGACCAAGTTCCGTTTGCCGTGCTATTTGCCAATTGAACAGTAGCATTTTCACAAACTGCACCTAATCCAGAAATCGGACTTAAAGTGCCATTATTTATTGTAATATTCAACGAGACAATTTGAGCGCATTGGCCTGAATTAGGCGTAAAAATATAGGTTCCGTCAGCAGTATTGCTTATAGCGGAAGGAATCCAAGTTCCAGAAATTCCGTTTAGGGAAGTCGTTTGCAATAAAGGAACGTTCGCACCAAGGCAATAAGTGGTAGGATAATTAAAACTAGGTATGATTTTAGAAATTACATTTACGCTTAAAACAAAATTATTGGCACATTGACCCGCATTTGGCGTAAAAGTATAAGTTCCGTCAGCTGTGTTATTTATTGTTGCGGGCGACCAAGTTCCAACAATTCCGTTGAGAGAAGTTGTTCCAAGAATATCTGCCGTGTCACCATTGCAATACGTAGTTTTATAGTTAAAAATAGGACTTACCTTTGGAACAATAGCCACATTTAAAACCTGAATTGTAGCGCATTCGCTGGCATTTGGTGTAAAAGTATATGTTCCTGGCGTTGTATTATTTATTATTGCCGGAGACCAGGTTCCAGAGATTCCATTCGGAGAAACTGATCCTAAAACAGGAACAGTGCTGCCTTCGCAGTAAGAAGTTGCATAACTAAAATTAGGCGTTAAGCTGTTTGCAACTGAAATATTCATCGTAAAAATTCCTGCACACTGTCCTGCATTTGGCGTAAAAATATAGCTTCCTGGCGCAGTATTGCTCACTGTCGGAGGATTCCAAGTTCCGGTAATTCCGTTTAGTGAAGTCGTATTTAAAATAGGAGCAGGAGAACTGCTGCAGATCGTCGGAATTGGAGCAAATGAAGGAATTATCTGCGTTGCGACAGTTGCGTTCAAAACCAAATTTGTGGCGCATTGGCCAGCATTTGGGGTAAAAGTGTAGCTTCCGCCAGCGGTATTGCTTACAACCAACGGGCTCCAAGTTCCAGAAATTCCATTGGGAGAAGTCGCAGCCAAAACAGGAACGCTTCCGCCTTGGCAGATAGTTGGAATTGGTGGAAAGTCAGGAATTGTTCGCGGTGTAATATTTACGCTTAAAATAAAATTATTGGCACATTGACCCGCATTTGGCGTGAAAGTATAAATTCCGTCAGCTGTGTTATTTATTGTTGACGGCGACCAAGTTCCGGAGATTCCGTTAGGAGAAGTGGTTGCCAAAATTGCAACAGTTTCGCCGTGGCAATAGGTAGTTTGGTAAGTAAAATTAGGACTAACCTTTGGAACAATAGCCACGTTTAAAGTCTGAATTGTTGCGCATTGTCCGGCATTTGGTGTAAAAGTGTAAGTTGCAGGTGTCGTATTATTAATCATTGCAGGCGACCAGGTTCCAGAGATTCCATTCGGAGAAACGGACCCTAAAACAGGAACGCTACTGCCTTCACAGTAAGAAGTTGCATAATTGAAATTAGGAATTACGATGTTCGTAACTGAAATATTCAACGTAAAATTTCCTGCACACTGTCCGGCATTTGGCGTAAAAATATAGCTTCCCGGCGCAGTATTGCTTACTGTCGGCGGATTCCAAGTTCCAGTAATTCCGTTTAATGAAGTCGTATTTAAAATAGGAGCAGGCGAACTGCTGCAGATCGTCGGAATTGGAGCAAATGAAGGAATTATCTGCGTTGCGACAGTTGCGTTCAAAACCAAATTTGTGGCGCATTGTCCCGCATTCGGGGTGAAAGTGTAGCTTCCGCCAGCGGTATTGCTTACAACCGACGGGCTCCAAGTTCCAGAAATTCCATTGGGAGAAGTCGCACCCAAAACAGGAACGCTTCCGCCTCGGCAGATAGTTGGAATCGGTGGAAAGTCAGGAATTGTTCGAGGCGTAACATTTACGCTTAAAATAAAATTATTGGCACATTGACCCGCATTTGGCGTAAAAGTATAAATTCCGTCAGCTGTGTTATTGATTATTGCGGGCGACCAAGTTCCTGAGATTCCGTTAGGAGAAGTGGTTGCCAAAATTGCAACAGTTTCGCCGTGGCAGTATGTGGTTTGGTAAGTAAAATTAGGAGTTACAAGGCTTCCAATCACAACATTAAGGATTACATTTTCAGCACATTGTCCGGCATTTGGTGTAAATGTATAGGCTCCATTTGTAGAATTATTGATTGTTGCTGGCGACCAGGTTCCTGTAATTCCATTCGGTGAAGTTGCCATTAAAGCAGGAGCCGATTGCCCATTGCATAAATTCAAAGTCGTATTAAAATCAGGAATAATCTTTGGGTTTATTGTCACAACTAAAGTCACACTTACGGCACATTGTCCAGCATTTGGAGTAAAAACATAGCTTCCCGGAGAGGTAGTGCTGATTGTTGCTGGCGACCAAGTTCCTATAATTCCGTTAGGAGAAGTTGTGTTCAAAAGAGGTGCCGTGCTTCCAAAACAAAGCGATAAAGGAGTGATATTAAAATCAGGAATAATGCTAGTACTGACTTCCAATTGCGCCGCATTGCTGACAATTGTTTTTCCCGATGAAGTCATCTGGCAGTAATATTGGTTGTCATTAAAACTGCTCGGAACTGTGTTTATTGTCAACGTATTTGTGGTAGCTCCAGAATATTGCGCACCATTGGTTACATTTGTCCAAACTCCAGAAGATTGCAGCACTTTCCATTGAAAAGTATATCCCACAGGATTAGAAAGCGGTGCCGAAAAGGAAACCGTGCTGCTTTCGCAAACTGATTTGCTTACCGGATTTGTAACTGTTGGCAACGGAGGAACGGTAACATTATGAATGCCGATATTTGCACATCTTTCTAAGTCAAAATCAATCCAGTCATTTCCATTGAAAACTGCTTTTGGCGCAACGGCATCAGGTTTTCTGATAAGCGTAAATCCAGATCTTGTAAAAACCAAATGGACATTATCAATTATAACTCCGTTTTTCAAAAGTTCAAATTCGTCATTTTCATTGAATCCTGTATTAAACGTTTGGTCGAATGTCACAGGGCATGTTGTGGATTGCAATCCCAATAAAAATATACCTCCTGCAGGTATTGAGCCTACGAGATTTAATGGAGTTATCGATGGATTTGCGTCGCCAATATCGCCGTATCTTTTAACAGAATAACCACTTAGATTGACGGTAGAAGCCGTTCCATTATAGATTTCAATGATACCGCCGCTTCCGCCGATACCGCCATCGGCAGTGGTTCCTACGTCGTGTATTTCAGAAATATAAATATCGCTTGAATAATTCGTGGCCACATCTGAAACTATTTTTGTAAAAGGAATCGTCGCAACACCCGGACAGCCATTTGTGGTAATCGTAATATTTCCAGTCGCATTTCCCGCAGGAACATAGGCCTCAATTTTTGTATCAGAAATTACGGTAAAAATAGAAGCAATTCCGTTAAATAAAACCGCTGAGGTTCCAGCACCAGCCTGAAAACCGCTTCCATTTATGGTGACTAAAGTATTTTGAGGTCCTGTTGTTGGTGAAATTGAGGTAACCGTGGAAGCCGTACAATTTAAAGTAATATTTCCGTTTAAAGTAAAATCATCAAGTCTGAAAGTTCCGTTGCCAGTGTTTCCTGTCAATGAAATTACTACGCTGATTGTTCCTGTCAAACCAGAAATTGGATTGCTGACATTTGTATTTCCTATAGCTGCGCCAGTAGTAGGAACCGTTCCAGAACCTGCGTTGATTCCATTAATAGTCATAGCCCAATTCGCAGCTCCAGTATTGCTTCTGGCTCTCCAAAAATTGAAAGAGGTAATGTCTAGCTTATAATTTGAAGCTACATTAAAAGTAAGTGTTATCGTACTATTTGTAGCCGATGTCACTCGAATAGACTGTCCTGTAGAACCCGTGGTGCTGGTCCAAAGATTTTCACTATTTGTCCAAGAAGAATTAGATAAATTCGCATTTAAAATCGTTGGTGCGACAGTATAAGGATGGCTTGAGATAGTTGTCGTGCCAAAATTATGCGAATAAATTACCTGTGCTTTTGAGCTAATCGTCACTCCTAAAAATAGAAGCATCAGCAGGAAACGGGTGGGGAAGTGGAAGGTTTTGAAAGACATATTTTTTATAAATATTTTAGCTTTATTGTTGCCTTTTCATCAGCCCCGAAAAGTAAGACATCCTTTGTTTTTAGATGATTTCTAAGCTTTATTAAAACCTTTCCTAAAAATTAATTTCCTTTCTTTTTCTTTAGGAAAACGTTAAGCACTTCCGCTTTTACCAATAAAAAAGAGCGGCCAATCAGCCGCTCTTTTGATTTATAGAGAAAGTTCTTATTTTTTCACAATAAGAAACTCGTTTCTTCTGTTCTTGGCATGGTCTTCCTCCGTGCAGTTTT
>Ga0247817_10000214_pt1 | contig 37239 bp, 41 predicted proteins | sample UWRJL212509R1_FD_178010 | JGI IMG/M metagenome (GOLD analysis project Ga0247817, IMG submission 178010) | Plant litter microbial communities from Arlington Agricultural Research Station in Wisconsin, United States - UWRJ-L212-509R-1 | ecosystem: Environmental > Terrestrial > Plant litter >...
TGAGCTTTGGCGTTCATCAACTTGTTTCATCAGCCATGGGTATACAAACTTACCTAGTAAAAACACCAAGATAAGAAAGGCGACAATTTGCAAAATAAGCAAACGCCAATCAATACCAAGGGCGGTAAACACGTCGCTAGAAGCTTCGGGAGCTGCGGCAGTTTCGGCAATATAGCTGATAAAACTCACGATTTAACCCCTACAAGAACTTCGCGATAACAGCAACAACGATACCGATGATAGCTAGTGAGTCGGCGAAGACAATAGCGGTAATCATAAGTGTACGAATGTCACCTAATTTTTCAGGGTTACGTCCAAATGCGTTTAGTGCACCGGCACCAATAAAACCAATACCCATTGCAGCACCAAGTGCAGGCAACGCGTAGGTTAGGCCAAAAGCTAGTTCTTCCATAATATTAATTTCTCCTTAATTTACTTTCTTAATTATATCACGACAGGGGTGGGCAAAATTGCGTCCCCGGCATTTATCACGCCTTGCTTACTGCCTTCGTTTTCTTAGCAGGGGCAGGTGAGTGATCAGGTGAGGGGCCATGGTGTGACACGGCGAGTGAGGTAAAAATCAGACAGAGGACAAAGAAAACGTAAGCCTGAATGAAGCCGATGAACAGCTCGAAGGCGAGGAAGGCTGGCAAGACAACCGCAGACAGGTAGCTGGTAAGAACGGCGATGACAATAAGCAACACTTCACCCGCAAAGGCGTTACCGAACAAACGAAGCGCGAGTGCCACGCCGCGAGAGAACTCACCAATCAGTTCGAGGATGCCTTCGAAAGCACCAATTGGGTCTTTTAATGGGTTACGTAGGTAACGGCCACCATTGCCAAACGCACCAAGGTATTTAATAGCGTACATTTGCACAGTAAATAGGGTGATAACCGCTAGGGCTAGCGTAAAGTTAAGGTCGGCAGCAAGGCTACGAAGCACCGGTATGCCGTTCCAAGTAATCGATTCAAGCCCAGGAACAACACTTAACCAGTAGTTAATAAGTACCATGAAGAAAATAGTTACAGCCAGCGGAGTAATTTTACGCGCTAGTTTTTTATCTGGAATAATGTCGTTGATTTGCTTTAGTAAACCTTCGAATACCCATTGTACTAAGCCGACGAAGCGGTTATATTTGCCTTTTTTCACTTTGCCACCAACATACCAAAGGATTGCGAGCGTAATAATAACGCCAACAAGGCCTGTTACCATGGCGTTTGTTACGGGAATTCCCCAAATGTGGAATAGGGGTTGTGAAGAGATTGAGACGTGCAGTTCAGTGGCTGCGAATAGAAGTGACATTACTTACTCCTCCGTACTGAGGTAATTTGTTGAATAATAAGGAAGGCACTCGCAGCAAACCCAAGAATCAAACAAACAATTGTCGCAATTGGAGCGATATTAAACAGATGGTCAATGCCAATACCAAGAAACGTTCCGCCAATAGTTGGAACGAAGGCCCTCCAGGTAGTATCAAGTGCAGTCATGAGCAGGACTATCGGGCCGGATAGGCCTGACGGTTCTGCGCTAGACGTGCCTGGCTGTTTTGTCAGTCGAGGCGTCTTAGTCATATAGTTAACAGTGTAACAAATATTACAGGTGTTGTATATGTCCATCACATCAAAAGGAGTATATAATATTGTAATATACGTAAGTTTACTGTACAATGTATAGTGAAACCGGAATATTTAATACCGATCTTAAGGGGAAATAATATGAGCGATGCAACTGCAACACCACAAGTAACTATTTACCGTACAAGCTGGTGTGCATTCTGTCACACCGAAATGCAATGGCTTGACCGCATGGGCATTCCTTACATTGCAAAAGACATCGAAGCTGACCAAGCTGCTAACGATGAACTAATGGCAAAAATTAACGGCGACTTCCGCGGCGTGCCTGTAACTGATATTGCTGGCGACATCATCCTTGGTTTTGACCGCCCTAAGTTGCAAGACGCTATTAAAGCGCACAACTTAATGCCTGCTGCTGCCTAAGCACTGCGCGAAAATCTTAAACACTCCTGAAGCAATTTGGGAGTGTTTTTGTTTATACCGTATAATAGACATATGCCCACCAACTCTTCGGCCAAAGCGCCGACCAAACAAACTATCGTTATGATTCACGGTTTCCGTGGTACTCACCACGGTTTATTACTTATTGCTAACCACCTCAAAAACCATCGTTTAATTATTCCGGACCTTCCTGGGTTTGGAAAAGGCGCAACAATGAAGACGTACGACTTAGATAACTATGTGCTGTGGTTGCACCGTTACATGAAGGCGTTGAACCTTACCGAACCGCCAATTCTTTTAGGCCACTCATTCGGTAGTATTGTTTGCGCAGCCTATGCTGAAAAATATCCGGACACTATTAAGCGTTTAGTCCTTGTAAACCCAATTGGTTCACCAGCACTTGAAGGCCCGAACAAAGTAATGACGAAGCTTGCTACTATCTACTACCAAATTGGTGCCAAGCTACCAGAAAAAACTGCTTACAAATGGCTATCTGCCCAAGCAATCGTGAAAGTAATGAGTATTACGTTAGCGAAAACCCACGACAAGCAACTGCGTGCCTACATTCATCACCAACACCGCCAGCACTTTAGCCGTTTTCACAGCGCGCAATCGGTACTTGAAGGTTTTAAAGTTTCCGTTACTCGAACTGTATTAGAATTCGCACCACGCATTACCACGGCAACATTACTTATTGCTGGTTCGTTAGATGATATTACACCACTTGGTGACCAGTACGCTTTGGTGAAGAAATTTCCAAAGGCAACGCTAAAAGTTATTAATGATGTTGGGCACTTAACCCACTACGAAACACCAGAAGTTGTCGCCAAGTACGTTCAGGCGTTTATTAAATCAGTATAAATTTTTTCGAATAAATTCAAAGTTGTTTCAAGGTCGTGGGTTTGGGCGATAGCAAGGCTTTCTTTGCTCATCTTGGCACGAAGCTTCGGGTCGCTAATAATAGCAAGCAGGCCTTCGGCGATACCGTCGACATCATCTTGCTTGCAAAGGTAGCCGTTGCGGCCGTCTTGACAGAGTTCTTTAAGCGCACCGGCATCAACAGCAACAACTGGTTGTCCGCTTGCCATAGCTTCAAGGGTTGCAATGCTTTGCAACTCAGCAGGGGATGGCATACAAAATACCGAACCAACGTGGTGTAAGTTAACGAGGTCTTCGTCAGATACTTTGCCCGTAAAGCTAATATTCTTATCGATACCGAGGTTCTTAGCGAGTGATTTTAAATTAGAAGATTCAGTACCATCACCAACAATCAGCATGTGTGTGTCTGGTTTTTCAGCCAAAATTTTTACATAGGCTTTTAACAGTACCGGCATATGTTTTTCAGCATCAAGGCGGCCAATGTAGGTAATAATTGGTTTGTCTTTAGGAAGGTTATACTTTTTATATAACGCAGCAGGCGCATTACCTGGTGCGAAACGTCCAAGGTCGATTCCGTTCGATACGGGAGCCATCGGAACAGTAATGCGGTCACTGGCTTTAAACATATCGATTGCAGACTGCGTTGGCAGCGTTACGAAGTCAGCCTTTGAGTGGAAACGAGCACCATAAGCACTAATAGTGTAGTTAATTGGGCGAGAAAATGGCGCCAATAAACGAAGGTTGTCCATAAGGTTTTCAGGCATAGCGTGGTTAGTACTGACAATTGGAATACCCATTTTGTTACCGTAACGCATGGTTGCTTGGCCTATACCTAAGAGCATTTGGATGTGAATAACGTCCGGGTCGAAGTCTTTAATGATTTTGCGTACTTCGCGGGCAGGGTTGAGTGAAATGCGGAAATTTTGATAGAAAGGGAAGATGACCGAAACGGTACGAACAATAACGTGGTTGCCATCAACTTCTTTAGAGCGTTTACCGTTTTGGCTTGGTGCAATAACCAACACTTCGTGGCCATGGGCAGCCAGGCCTTTTGCTAGGTTACGACTAAATGTCGCAACACCATTGATAGTCGGGTAATGTAAATCCGACGCAATAAGTATCTTCATATTGGGATTATTATAGCATATGGTTGGCTAGCTACTTACCCAGCTAACCATGGTAGAATAAATCCAATATGAAATTATTCTTTGATGCTCGATTTATTCGAACCGATTTTCATGATGGTATCAGTCGTTATTCGACCGAGCTTGGAAATGCCCTAGCTAAACTCACCAAAGTGACGTTTATTATTTGCAACGAAGCACAGCTGGATTTTCTTCCTAAAAAAGCTAAATTTATTCTTATTCACTCGCCGGTGTCTATTAAAGAGCCGTTCACTTCTTTAATACTCAATAAATATAACCCTGATATCGTTTTTTCGCCGATGCAGGTTATGGGTACAGTTGGCCGCAAATTTAAACTCATTCTTACCTCACATGATATGATTTTTTATCACTACAACGTGGCGCCAATTGGCCAGCCATTCTTGCTTCGAGTTGGATGGAAAGCGTACCACGCCACAAAGGTACCCGAGCGCATTGCCTTGAATGGTGCTGATTTAGTTGCAACCGTCAGTAAGGCTATGCGGGCTGAATTTGAAGATGCGAAATTAACAAAGCGTCCAATTATTGTGGTTCCAAACGCTCCACAGAAGCTCGAAAAGCTTATCAATAAACAACCGGCCGGGTTGAAGCCACGCCATCTTATCTATATGGGTTCACTCATGGAATATAAGAACGTTGAAACGCTTATTAAAGGTTTGAAGTATTTGCCTGGCTACACACTTCACATTCTAAGCAAAAGCGCACCCGAGCGTGTCGAGGAATTAAAGCTTTTGATTCCAAAAAAAGCGAATGTTATTTTTCATAACGGTGTAACCGACGAGCGCTACGCCGAACTTCTTGCGAGGCGAGCCGCGCTCGTGAGTGCAAGCTTAGACGAAGGCTTTGGTATTCCAGCAGTCGAAGCACTGGCCATGGGCGTACCGGCTATCCTCAGTAATATTCCAGTCTTTCATGAAGTGGCGGGTGACGGGGCGTTGTACTTCGAACCGCTCGACCCTAAAGACTTTGCTCGTAAAGTTAAAGAGCTCGATAGTAAATCGATTAGAGACCAGCTTATCAGTGACGGCAAAAAACACGTTGCTCGCTTTACTTGGAAAAAGTCAGCCCAGACGCTTCTAACTGCCATCAAATCACTCGTGTAATCTGTTATAATATACCCACTATGGCTCAAAAGAAGAAAAAACGATTATCTACTGGCGCGATTGTGAATCGTCGCGCTTCTTTTGATTACGCCCTCGATGAAGATTTAATTGTCGGCATCGCTTTAACTGGTCGCGAAGCCCGGGCTGCTCGCGATAGGCGAGTGCAATTAAAAGGTTCGTTTGTCACTATTCGCAATAATGAACTGTGGCTTAATAATGCCAGCTTTAGCCTTGTCCTTAACACCCGCGGCGCAGAAGATGTCACCGTTGATACATCGCCACGCAAACTGCTAGCCAGCCGAAAGCAAATTGATAATTTAGCTGAGCGCAAACAAACAGGTATGAGTATTATCCCTTTAAAGCTGCTTACACAAGGCCGCTACATCAAGCTCGTTATCGCACTCGGTAAGGGTAAAAAGAACTACGACAAGCGTAATGACATTAAAAAACGCGATCAGCAGCGCGAGAATAGTAAGCTGCTTAAAAATATTTAGCACCAATTGACTTTTTACCTTATTTTTGGTATAATATATAGGCATTATTTGCACCTCGACAAGCTATACCAGGGGAAGGCACCACCTTTATGAATCCTGCTTCAAAAACCTCAACCGATAGGTCCATCGAGCAGAAGCTCGAGCTCCAAGCCGCACGTCTGGTGACAGACTTCAAGTCGCGTATCAAACAGCTACTGGCAGAAGAAGGCAAAAAGCGGACTCGCGAAGTGTCCATCGCCAATGTCAAAGAGGTTACCTGGACCTACTTGTACGATTTTCTCACCGAGAAATTCAAGGAAGCCACCAACCTCGTTGCAGTGGTTGAAAAAACCGAGAAAGCTCTCGACGAGCTCATCGGCACACAGGCTGATTTGGTTCGCTTCACCGAACCGGAACCGTCCGAGTAACCTCAATTTCCCAAGCGGGCGCCCCGGTTCACACCTCGGCGCCCGCAAGGCGAAACCCTCCTATAGCTTGTCGTATCACCCATATCTACAACTCGTTTGTAGGCATAGATGATAAAATAGATACATGAAACTATACTCTTGGAACGTCAACGGCATTCGCGCAGTCCTTAATAAAGGCACTTTTCAAACTTTCATCGCTGAACACCAGCCTGATATTTTATGTTTGCAAGAAACAAAAGCGAAACCCGAACAAGTTGAACTTGATTTACCCGGCTACCACTTGTATTGGAATAGCGCTGATAAAGCAGGCTATAGCGGCACGGCTATTTTCAGCAAGGCTGAGCCGCTGAACGTTATTAACGGCTTCACCGATGACATTGCAGCCAAGTACGGGTTGGCCGATGACAGCTATGGCGACCCAACAAAAGAAGGTCGTGTTATCTCCGCTGAATTTGAAAAATTCTGGGTAGTAACGGTATACACTCCGAATTCAAAAGGTGACTTGTCGCGACTTGACCTTCGCCATAAACAATGGGACCCAGCGTTCCTTGAGCACGTTAAAGAGCTCGAGAAAACCAAGCCGGTATTATTTAGTGGCGACTTAAATGTAGCCCACAACGAAATTGACCTCTCGAACCCGAAACCAAATGTTGGCAAACACGGCTTCACCAACGAAGAACGAGAAGGTTTTGATAGTTTCGAAAAAGCCGGCTTCGTGGATACGCTGCGCGCAGAATTCCCTGAAACTCCCGAGCTTTACAGCTGGTGGACCCACTGGGCAAACGCCCGAGCGCGCAACATTGGGTGGCGTATTGACTACTGGCTTGCAAGCAAAAGCATTGCTGATAAAATTTCCAACCCAGCTATCCACGCCGATGTTATGGGTTCAGACCACTGTCCAGTGAGCATCGAAGTGAATGTGTAATGGACTACGACTATTGGAAAAAGCAAAACCCAGATTCGCCGATTTTTCCCGATATCGAATGGAGTAAACCTGAAACTAAAACTCAGTCCGGCAAGCTGGGTATTATTGGTGGCAACAAGCTCGGCTTTGCAGGTGTTGCTCAGGCCTATACCATCGCTAGCCAAAGCGGGGTAGGGCAGGTGCGCGTGCTTTTGCCTGATGCGCTAAAAAAAGCGATTCCTAAAATTATTTCTGATACGGTCTACGCGCCAACAAACCCTTCGGGCAGCTTGGCAAAAGAAGCCATCGCTGAAATGGTCTCAGTAGGGGCTTGGGCTGATGAGATTCTTCTTATCGGTGATGCTGGCCGCAGCAGTGAAACTGCCATTGCCTACGAGCAATTTATTCAAAAATATAGCGGTAAACTTGTCGTGACGCGCGATGCAGTTGACCTTGTCAAAAACAGCACCAGTATCCTTATCGAGCGCCCGAATACGTTACTGATTGTTTCATTTGCTCAACTACAAAAAATCTTCCAAGCGGTGTACTACCCGAAGGTCTTAACGTTCAGCATGCAGTTAACGCAACTCGTTGAGGCTTTACACAAATTTACCATCTCATATCCGGTTAGCATTTCAGTTCTTCATAAAGACTTTTTAGTAATTGCCCACGATGGCCAAGTAGTGACGACCGCCTGGACAAACCCCATGGCAATTTGGCGTGGTGACGTTGCCAGCAAAGTGGCTGCTTACTGGCTTTGGAACCCGAGTAAACCACTCGAGGCCGCAGCTACGGCAATTGTTGCCTAATAACCCCTTAAATGCTATAACTTAACTTAATGAATACTCAACCTTTTGAAGAATCTTCTTCATCATCAGACGAGCGACGTGAAATAGGTGGAGTATTACCGTCGCAAGAACTTCTCGATGTACTCATGGAAGGTCCTCGAAAATGGTCACATTTTTTTAATACCATTGTCTCTGGCAGCGCTGAAGCGAGCGGCTTTACCGATAAAGAAGTGAGCGACGAGCTTGACGCTTATCCAGCATGGTTGGAAGAGCATATTAAATCGACGAACAATGAGTACCAATCGTTAGTGCTGTCTTCGCCACATAACTTACCCCAACGCAGCGAATTATCGTTTCATATTATCAATCAATTTATCATGCCCCAGTGGCATCGAGCAGTAGTTTCACCAACCTACCCTAAAATGGATGCTGTCGATTTAGAAACAGCGCAAATTCTACTCGCTATGGAAAGTACAAAAATTCTGGCATCACGCACCAAGCACGAAGGACCGCAAGACCTTTTCAATAACGAACTCCGTGATTTCGATACCATGATTAATTTGTTACAAATGAGCATTGATGGTGAATACCGTAACCAACCTAATGTGATTGCCGTACCACACCCGGAAATTGGTAGCGAATCGCACCAAGCAGATTTTTTAATATTCGAGCCGAAGGACGACGGTACGTTCAGCAAAAAGGAAGTGCAATCCGCTAACATTCTCGACCCATCGCTCGCACCAGGTGCTGTTGCTGTTGATTTACTACAAAAGCTTCGTATTAGTACACTCTCTCGACGGCCAGAGTTTCAAGATCAAAAGGTATTTCATAGGTTGATTTTATCCCGCGAAACGGCGAAAGCATTCAACCCGGAAAAATAAAAGAATCCTCAAAACGAGGATTCTTTCTATAATGTTGGTGGGCGAAGAGGGACTTGAACCCTCACTCTATTGCTAGAACCAGATTTTGAGTCTAGCGCGTCTACCAAATTCCGCCATTCGCCCATGTAGCTCAAACACTTATAGTATTGTACAATAAAACGTATTAGGAATATAGATATGAAGCCTGAAAACAGCAGTTCTGGTGGGAACCTCACGAACGGCACACCCGCACAACAAACTCAAGATGCCGCTGCGAATGTTTTACGTTCGCAGATTGATGCTATGTACGGGGATAATAACGTTGCGACTCCGCAACCCCAAACACAACCACAAACCCTTACTCACACCAAACTTGCTTTCCAGAACCAAACTGAAGAGGATGTAAATCCATACAACCGCACGCATGATGCGCATCCTCAGCCGCAAGCAGAGCAGTGGAAGCAATATCACAGCGCTTGGCAAACCTATTATCAAAAGTACTACGAGGGCTATTATGCGTCTCAAACTGCAGCCCCTGTTGCAGCCCAAGGCACTCATCAACAACCAGCCGAGGTAATTGGCTCAGGCGCGGCCAACAATGGTTTCTTTTCTCAAAAAACTGACCTTGAGGAAACAACTGAAGAACTTAATAAAGACCAAGCTCTTTTCGAGCTTCGTCAAAAACTGCTTGGCAAAGTACAAAATTCTGCCCAGAAAATTCGTGGCAGCCGGCACTTCATCCCAATTGTTGCGTCATTGGCTGTCATATTAATATTTGTATTCTTGCAGTATAACCGAGTATTCATCGCGACGGTAAATGCCTACGTATCACCAGGTACAATTAGCCCTCAAAACATTGTTATCGACCCATCTGGTGATGCTTCGGTTAGTTCGGACCCTCGTTTGATTATTCCGAAAATCAACGTTGATGTACCAGTTGTGTACGACGTTGGCAACGACTACAATTCGCAAATGGCTGCTATGTCCAATGGCGTGGCGCACTTTGCAATTCCTGGCGCATCCAGCCACCCAGGCCAAATAGGTAACACTGTGCTGTCAGGGCACAGTAGTAACGACTTATTTGATGGCGGTGATTATAAGTTTATTTTTGCTCAACTTGAGAAAATGGCCGTTGGCGATACTGTGTATGCAAACTACCAAAGTGTTCGTTATACCTACGTGGTTACAAAGATGGAAGTCGTAAAACCAAATGAAGTGAGCAAACTCGTGTACCCAACCGACAAGCCTATCCTTACGCTTATCACCTGTACGCCTTTAGGTACCTCACGTGACCGTCTACTCGTTACAGCCGAACAAGTAAGCCCAGATCCAAACGCAGCTACCGTAGCGCCAGAGAATGACGGTACAACAAGCGACGCGAGTATTCCAGGGAACTCACCGACATTCGTCGAACGACTATTCGGCGCTCGCTAAGTTAAATACAACGATCGATTATCAGTCGAGAATCATTTTTACACGTTGAAGTGTAAAGCCATCATCGGATTTGCCAACACTATAGAAGAAGCGTCCGTTCTGGCTAAGCGTCGCATCGAAATCACCGGCAACGGTATTAATTGAGTAGATGTTCGCGTTATCAAAATCGCGCATTACCAATGAACCACTTTGCTTATTCCAAACATGTGAAACATCAAGCCATTGCAAAGGTGTAGAAGCAGCAGTAGGGGTAGGGTCTAAACCACCACTCGCGCTACGAGTATGTTCAATTTCATAGGTTGCAAACGAAGTGTTTGACTGCGCAAGGATGTAATCGCTTTTAGGGCTAAACGAAAGCTGCGTTACGGCACCAGGAAGGTCCAAAGTAGCGAACTGCTTTAATTCCGTCATGTCGTCATTACCAGTTGTTTGGTAGCTACCAGTAAGGATTGTCACCTTAGAGCCTTCAGCAATTGCAACGTAATTGTCGTTGAAGTAGTTACCGACAGCAATTTTGAGCACTGTATCAAGTGAGTCTACAGTTCGTAGAACGTGGGGCTGTTCGTCACCATCGCGGTACACACCAGCAACGCGCTTAGTGTTATTCGCTGGGTCGGTGCCAACGTAGCTGATAGTATTTGTATCAAATAAATTAAAGCTATCAACGTGAGATACGAGTGCGCGTGAAATTGTTGCTGAAGATAAATCGAGCTTGCGAATGTTATTGTCGTCAGCAAGGCCGAATAAGGTTCGACCGTTCGATCCCGCAAAGTGAAGGTCTTTAAACCCTACGCTCAACAAACGAGACACATTAACGCTTTGAGCGACATTCTCTGTATCAACCATGAGCCATTCAACTTGGTCGTTAAATTTGTGGTTAATAAGAATATACCGGCCGCCAAGGTTCCATTCATCAAGCGTAAAGCTATGGGTGACGCCAGCAGCAGCGGGTTGGCTATATAAGTCGGTTGGTAGTGTAAGTGTAGAAAGCTTCACTTCAGTTGAACGCAAATCGGCGAGTTGGAGCTCTGGTTGTTCGGCCGCCTGTTGCAAAAGAATGAACTTATAATCAGGTGATGCCTTAGCCGCAACAATTGTTTTGAAGTTAGCGACGGTTTCAGTGGAACGTTCTTTTGGAACCATGCGAGCATAATCAAGCCATGTTAGTGTTCCGGCTGCGAAGTCGATAGTGCGCGTCCAATCTTCGTAACGGTCTTTCTTAAACAGAACAGTGTGCACGCCTGCGACAACGGTTTGTTTTCCAGCAGTACGTACTTTTGTGTCCTTACCATCAATAAAGACGTTTGCAGCGTTAGGGGTTGAATCGAACTGTAATAATGCACCTTGGGCTATACGGTTGCCGCTATCGAGACGGAAGCCCTGCAGGAACAAGATTGTAACGGTTAATATAATGAGTACAGAAAGCGTAGCAACGGTCGAAAAAAAGATTCGGCGTATCAATAGTTGTTTTTTTGTAGGTCTTTTAAACATAAATTCCACTTTAGTATATCAAAAATTAAAGATATTTTATGAAGTACTTGCATAAGCGCAATGGTTTGCTCTACTATAGGACGTAACGATGTGTGGGCATGGAGGCTCATATATTAATGCGAGTAAACCTGCGAGGATAACACCAAATGCCAAACAACAAAACAATTACCATTAATGGACGTGCTTATGACGCCGTTACTGGGCTGCCAATTAGCGAACGAGTTTACGACCAAGTAAGCCGTGTTTCTAATAAAGACAGCAAACCAGCAGCGCCTGCTGCCAAAAAACCCGAAGAAGTAAAGAAGCCCGCCGTAAAGCGAGATTCTGCTACAGCCGCTACTGAAGTTCACAGCCAGACTCAACGTTCAAAAACGTTGCTTCGCCGTGCTACTAAAAAACCTGCTGTTCCTGCGAAGCGGCCAACAACCGGTCGTCACATGGACATGGCTCGCAGTACTAAAATTAGCAAGTTTGCACCGCACCCTGTTACCACAGCGCCTGCACCGAAAGCTGCCGCTGTTACCGCTAAACCAGACAAACCTGCGCAGGTTCACCCTGTTGCAGCAAAAGCATTGGCACGTAACGCTGCTGCTAAGCCAGTTGCCGCAAAGCCTGCAAGCAGCAAACAAGTAAAGGACGCGGCTATCGCAACCGCACTCGCAACTCCAAAAACTAAAACAGCAAAAGAAAAGAAACAACTTAAGAAAGCGCACCGTCGCTTATTAATTGTCGTTGCTGTACTTCTTGTATTTGCCGCGGCTATATACTGTGTATACCGTTTCGTACCAGCCGTTTCTGTCAGCATCGCTTCAGCACAAGCTGGCGTTGAAGCATCGTACCCAGAATTCGTACCGGACGGCTACAGCCTTGACCACCCAGTTACTTTTAGTGATGGGGAAGTGGCGCTTAAATTTAAGCAAAATGGCAACAAAGAAAACAACTACACCATTACCCAAACACGTAGCTCATGGGATTCATCAGCAGTACTTGATAATGTTGTACGCCCAGATGCAGGCGAGAACTACATCACTACTAAAGAGCGTGGTTTGACTGTTTATTCATACGGCAACAACGCAGCTTGGGTGAATGGCGGGGTTATGTACGTCATCTCAAGTTCGAGCGCACCACTTTCTGGCGAACAAATTCGCCACATTGCTACGAGCCTATAGCTTCTTCACCTCTATAATTCATGTTATACTGAGGGTATTATGACAATTGTTAAATCTCGTTTCGCCCCAAGTCCAACCGGCTTTATGCACGTCGGTGGTGTTCGCACTGCATTATTTTCATGGCTTCTTGCCCGCCAAGCTGGCCCCGAAGGCACATTTATTCTTCGTATTGAAGATACCGACAAGGCGCGTGAAGTGGCTGGCAGTATCCAACAAATCGAGAAGAGCCTTCAATGGCTTGGTATCGAGTGGGATGAGGGTGTCGACAAGGGTGGACCTGACGCACCCTACCTGCAATCTGAACGTTTAGCTATTTATCTTGAGTGGGCACAAAAACTTATCGATTCTGGCCGCGCTTATGCCGACCCATATACTGCCGAAGAAGTTGAAGCATTCCGTAATGAAGCGAAGGCTGCGAAGCGTCCATTCCTTTTCCGTGACCACCGGCCTGAAAACCCACCAGCCTACGATGGTACCCAGCCGCTTCGTTTTAAATCAGATCCTAAGGCGTACAAATGGCATGATGCGGTTCTCGGCGACCTTTCTACTGGTCCTGATGCAATTGATGATTTTATTATTGTTAAAAGTGACGGCTATCCAACCTACAATTTTTCACACATTGTTGATGACGCCATTATGGGTGTTACGCACGTACTTCGCAGCCAAGAGTTTATCGCGAGTACACCGAAGTTTTTAAATATTTATGATGCACTCGAAATCGAGCGGCCTACGCTTGCAACTTTACCATTCGTTATGGCAATCGATGGCAAGAAAAAACTTGGCAAGCGCGACGGCGCAAAAGACATTCTTGAATACGCCCGTGAAGGCTACTTGCCTGAAGCTATGATTAATTTCCTAGCAACCCTCGGCTGGAACGATGGTACTGAGCAGGAAATCTTTACAGTTAATGAACTTATCGAAAAATTCCACTTAGACCGCGTACAAAAAAGCCCAGCCCGTTTCGACGAACAACGTTTGTTATGGTTGAACGGCCAACATATTCGTTTACTTTCACTTGATGAGCTATTTACTCGTAGCCACGACTTCTGGAGCGACAAAGCCCACGAAGCAGGTGAGGACCGCCAAAAGCAGGTACTCGAACTGGTGAAAGACCGCCTCAAAACACTTGCTGATATCCCAACTATTACTGATTATTTCTTCGAAGAACCAACACCTGATTGGACAATGATTGAAGGCAACAAACAATTAGTTGCACTTGGCAATGACGGTATTCGCGAACTCCTTACACAAGCGAAAGCAGCCCTTTCTACCAGCGACTACACACCAGAAGCATTACAAAACGCACTCAATGGTTTACTCGAAACAACCGGCCAAAAACCAGGTATCCTTTTCAGCCTTATTCGTTTGGCAGTGTCATGGGCACCATTTAGCCCGGCATTGAATGAAACACTTGCAGTGCTTGGGCCAGATACGGTTCTCGCTCGGCTAGAAAATAGTCTTAGCAAACTTACGTAATAACGAAAGGTTTATGATGAACGAAGAATTTTTGAAACAATACACAACAGCTCTAAATAAAGCGACTGAAATTGCCGCAAAAATGCGAGAAAAAGGAATCCTCGTCGATGGTATTGACGACCAATTAGTGCGCGATTTTAAACAAGCAAACGCAGAAGTTGATCGCTTATCTCAGGAACTTATCGCTCGAAGCCAGTAGTCGTGCTATTCAACCTGCTCGTACTGCTCCAAAAGTATTTGCGAGCGGCCTAACGCCTGAGCGACTAAGGCATCAGTAACTCTATCTAGACGCTCAATATCATGAATCGTTTTAGCTTGGTCGATTTTATCTTTTAGTATTTCACTAGCAATCATAATTATCGCCCAGTATAGCACTTCTTAACACAAGCATCATGGTATACTAACTCTATGTCTAGGCACTTGCCCAAAAACCCAAAAACTCCGTTTTTACCAAAAGTAAAATACTGGTTGAAGCACCACAAAAAGCTCGCAATCATTCTAGGTATTCTTTTACTATTAATTGTCGCCGGTGGTACTGCCGCTGCCGTTTATTTCTTAAACCAAGAACCCGAAGTTGTTACAACAACAAAGCCTGAAACCAAGCCCGAACCAACACCCGAGGCACCAAAATATTACTCGCCGCTAAGTGGTAATTTAGTTGCGGACGAAGCAGCAACCCATCAAGCAACAACTGGTATTATGATGGAAAATAGCCCGGATGCCCGGCCACAATCTGGCTTGAAAGATAGTGGGGTAGTATTCGAAGCAATTGCTGAAGGTGGTATCACGCGGTTCCTCGTTTTATACCAAGAACAAAAGCCGCAACTTATCGGGCCTGTACGAAGTGTTCGCCAATACTACGTTGATTGGGTGGCTGGCTTTAACGCAAGCATTGCACATGTCGGCGGAAGCGCCGCGGCACTTAAAGAAGTACGGAACGGCAACTACCGCGATATCGACCAATTCTTCAACGCCTCAACCTACTGGCGCGCAACTGACCGCTACGCACCGCACAACGTATATACAAGCTTTGCCAAAATTGACGCTTTAAATGTTAAAAAAGGTTTTACAACTTCACAGTTTACCGGCTTTACCCGAAAAGATAGCGCCGCAACAACACCAGCTGCTTCAAGTATCGATGTAAAAATTAGTGGTCCGTTATTTAACAGTCACTACAATTACAATGCAACCACCAATACCTACGACCGTTCACAAGCGGGCAAGCCGCACCTCGATAGAGAAGCCGGACAAATCAGTCCACGGGTTGTTGTCGTTCTGAAAGTCAACCAAGTAAAGGTTCTTGAAGATGGCTACCGTGAGCAAATTCAAGCTATCGGCTCGGGTGCTGCAACTATTTTCCAAGACGGTACCGTTCAAGAAGTGACGTGGGCTAAAGCTAGCAAGACTGCGCAAATTACCTTTAAAGATGCCGCCGGCGCTGACGTCCCATTAGCCCGTGGCCAAACTTGGCTGACAGCCATTCCAAACGGAAGCGGTAGTGTTACGTGGCAATAGAACATCCACAGCTTGTTAAAGATTTCTTCCCGAAGTTTAAAAGGGGAGCTATTTTACTCATTATTATGCTGCAGGTAGTTATCTTAATTGCCATTGCCGTTGCCCTGCAATATTTCGGTTTTTTCAACGATAATCCATTCGCGTTTGTCGGAACACTTATTGCCCAAAGCGTGCTTGGTGTTGTGGCCTCATTAATATTATTCCGTTTCGTCGCACAGCCTATTAAACATTTGCTTGCCGCTATTACCCACATTGCAGGCGAGCCAACCGATAGCACACTGCCAAACCCTAATGAAGCACACTTTGCCCGAACCGGTTTCAAACCAGTACTACAAACCCTCTACCAGCTTGCTGCCGATGCGCCTGACCCAATTGCGGACGGCGAGAAACAACTTGCCTCAACTTCAACCGGGCAGGTACTACGCACTGACACGAAAGCTTCTATTGAAGCCGCCCTCGACGCCACCTTATGTGGTTTCGTTATTATGAATTCCGACCGAAAAATTACCTATGCAAACAAAGCTACACCACTACGTATCGACCAAAGCGGCGTGCAATCACTCGATTTATTATTTAGCGAAAACGATACCATTGAAAAATGGTGGGACGAATGTGAAGCAACCGCAGTGCGAGCTGAACATACCTGGCCGCGTATTCCGAACAAGCTTCCTAATGAAGAAGACCGGCGCTATTTCGACGTCATCGCTTCGTACAACAAAGGTACTAGCAGCGAAGTGGTGATTACCCTTATTGACCGTACTCACTTATATAGCGTTGGCGAAGAAGAGCTTGATTTCATTGCCTTTGCAGCCCACGAACTTCGTGGACCTATTACCGTTATTCGTGGATACCTCGACGTGCTTCAAGATGAGCTAAGTGAAGTACTCGAGCCTGAACAAAAAGAATTGTTCCACCGCCTGACCGTTTCAGCAAATCGTCTATCTGGATACGTCAATAATATCTTAAACACCTCACGCTTCGACCGTCGCCACCTCAAAATGCACTTAGCGCAAACTAACTTACTTGATGTGTACGATAGCGTCCGCGACGACATGCAGCTCCGCGCCAGCGCGCAGGCTCGTTCGCTCAGCGTAACTATCCCTGAAGGCCTACCTGACATCGCTGCAGACACCGCCAGCCTAGGAGAAGTATTCGCCAACCTCATCGACAATGCCATCAAGTACAGCAACGAGGGCGGTGCAATTTCCGTCACGGCCAGCTCGAAAGGCGACACGGTGGAAGTTGCCATTGAAGACCATGGCATCGGTATGCCGGGCAACGTCGTCAGCAACTTATTCCAGAAGTTTTACCGCTCACACCGTTCTCGCGAAACAGTTGCCGGCACTGGAATCGGCCTGTATATCAGCAAAGCAATCGTTGAATCGCATGGTGGAAATATTAGCGTTCGCAGTGAAGAAGGGCGTGGCTCAACCTTTACCGTTTCACTTCCAACCTATCAAGTAGTTGCAGACAAACTCAAAGCGGGTAATAATGGGAACGAAGTACTTATCAATAACGAAGGTGGTTGGATTAAAAACCACAATATGTATAGGGGATAATAGTGGCAATTAAAACAATTCTTATTGTAGAAGACGACCGATTCATCGGCGAAATGTACGTGCGCAGCCTAAAAAAGTCTGGGTACGAAGTTGATTGGATGGTTGATGGCAACGACGGCCTTATTGCCGCCCGCAACAAACAATACGACCTGATTTTGCTCGACGTTATGCTCCCTGAACGCCGCGGCAGTGAAATCCTCGATGCACTGCGTGGTGCTGAAGATTTAATTCCTCATTCAAAAGTATTAGTATTAACTAACTTTGAACAAGACGATGAATCACGTATGGCTATGGAAGCCCGCGCTGACGGTTACCTTATTAAAGCCGAAATTACTCCGAGCAAATTAATTTCAGTTATTGAACGGCTTGGCTAACGTGGACCGCAACCATACGCTCGACGCACCGAACAATGACGAATTGAGTACTATTGAGCAAATTGAAGACCACAGCGACCTCTCGGGTATCTACCGCAACGCTCACACTGAATACGAAGGCGATATACTTTCAGAGGAAGCGCGCAAAAAAGTAAAAGAGGACGAACTAGAGGCTATTACAAGCGGTATCGGTAGGTCAGCACTCAGCATTGGCCTTCTTGTCACATATCCTTTTGTCGCGGGCGCACTCATAGCAGCCGGCCTATACGAAATTGCCGAAACAACCTACCCAATGGTACTTGTTTCTGTTGCGATTCTTTCAATTGGGTTCTGGATGCTCACTTCGTACAAAGCTTTCTCAACAATATTTAAAAAGTTCTACAAGCACGCGCTTCGTGCTGGACCATTCTTAAGCGTCATGCTCGTCAGCCTCATACTCGCATCACAAGCAATTTATGGCATGGTCACTGAAATGTTCGCTAGCCAATCGCTCATATTTAACGTGGCGTTAATTTCTTTAATGTTGGTAATATACAGCCTGGTAGCTAGCTACATACTTCTCGGCATCTGGGGCAATTCCAGGTTAAAATCGGGGCTGAAGGCGCTTATTTCAGGGCTTATCATTGTTATTTCCGGCTTCTTTGTTGTCACTATATACTTGTTCTAAGTGGACAGGGGAGAGGGGATTTGGTAAGATTGCTTAGTTCAGTTACACAATTTGGTCCCGTCGTCTAACGGTTAGGACACCAGGTTCTCATCCTGGCAATCGGAGTTCGATTCTCCGCGGGATCACCAAGATTATTAAAAGCCTCCAAAACGGAGGCTTTTTTGTTTATTTTACATTTATGTAGCGGGGTAATTTCATACATCATAAGACGTGTTAAGAGGGTATAATGAACGCATGACGGAGCTATTGGGCTTACACACCAATTTATTTATAATTACCATTACTATTATTGGTATCTTGGTTGCATCCATCATCGCCCTATCACAACTACTTGAACCTTTGCTTGTGTCGAAGTCTGCACAAAAGCTAGTCAGACCTGCAATATTAATTATTGCGGTTGTTTTTTTGATACTGTCCGCGCTACTTAGTTTGCCAGGCATGGTACTTTTATCATTCAAGAGTCATGACTATATCCCATGGTATAACATTAGTACTAACACCATCCTCACAAACCAGTGGTATATTTTTGGAGCTATCGTAGCACTGATTGTGTCAGCGATTTTGGTAATAATTTTTATTTACAGCGTAAGTCGACTTCTTATGCCCGCGCACGCACTCGAATATGTCCAAAAAATGGTTAAAACGAACACAATTATCGATTATTTCACAAAAGACGGAACAACACCGCCTTACCCGCCTGTGTATTTCCCTTCTTTCTTTAATAAAGAAGAAGGCGAATCTGACCCTGAAAAAGAAGACCTCGAAAGGAAAGAATCACAGAAGAAGTACGAGGCAGCGTTAAAAAAATATAACACCGACAAGCTTAAACTATCCAAGAAAGACAACCCGTTATTCCCGCTCGAAACATATTTAATTCGGGCTATCCAGCGGAGTAACTTAACAATAGTTACTAAAACTCTAAAGACCTTAGAGGAAATAATAATAGAATTGGCATCGAATAAAGACTTCAAGGGTTTAAGAGCGTTAATTGAATACTACGTAAGACTATTGGAAAATGCACAGGAGATTGCCGAGGCAAGCGGCTTGCGAAGTGTATCCCTGGAACTGCTTGATTCATCTTCTCGTATAGGTGATGTGTTAGTCGAAAAGAAATGTTTTTACGAACTGCAGGCTATGGAAACCTATTGGCGGACACGGGCGAGTGAAGCATTACACACTAGCCCCGCAATATTCAAGCGCTCTGTTGGCATACTCGGCGAAATTGGTCGGTCTCTATTGAAAAATGATAAATACAAATGGGATGATATTAAAGATTTAACCGACAATATAATGCGAGGTCTAGGATGGTTAGGCGAGCGATTACTTGACTCAAGCGCACCTGAAAAACGAGAGTTAATGCTAAACGATAACGAAACTCAATATGGTGCATTAATTAATGCCGTGTCGAACATCGGTTGGGAGATGGACTCACACCGAGCAAGCGAATATCCCCTGATCTATTTCGATTGTATATATGTAATCGCGAAAAAATTAGCACCATATTGTATACCTGAAAGTGAACATGACGGCGATAACGACAATTCGATATTTTCACTCATGTACGGAATTTACACGTTTGGCGAAGCTGCTATTCGTGCAGGTAATGTTAACGGTGTGAGCCTTGCAATGCTGCGGCTTGGGGATCACTGTAAAATCGCAGAGGAAACAAATAACGAAAAACATATGCAATATACCCTTGAGGCTATTTTCCGACTAGGCGCAGAAGCCGCAGCAGCCGGAATGAAGGGTGCAGCAGACTTTATAAGGCGCCGCGGACAGAACATTGACGATGTTGCAATCGACCTACTCGTTAAATATAAAGGTACACACGACCTTGACTACGAAGCACACGAAATATTCATAAAGACAGGTATGGGTGCAGACTACAAAAAGGTGAAGATTTATTTGAAAAAAGCAAGTGATGCGTTTAATGGTGATTTCGGAATGAACTTAACCGACGACGACGAGGTCTAATGGCGAAAGTCCCTCGACTAAGAGCACTTTCACGTATACTGTATATATGAATATACGTCGTGCCCTGAAATCTCCGCTTGTTAATGTACTACTGATAATTGTTGGTTTACTGCTTATCTTGTCCCCATTATTTACCATTTATACAAACCTCAAAAAAGATAACATCGATGGACGAGGTTGGATGACAGTTTTGGAAGATTGTCGCCATACAGGCCCATGGGACGGAGATTCTGAATGCAAGGGCCGCTTTCGCCAGAATGGCGGCGACGTTACAATTGAAAACGCAGTCGTAAATACGAGCATTAAGTATAGCGAAGGCGATTTCCTCGGTGATATCTACCGTGATACATCAATCAGCTACGACGCGCCCGCAAACGAACAACGATACATGACCGGCGAGCAACGACGCAGCCTTATTCATAACTTGCCTTCGGTAGTAACTATTTTTGCAGGAATCTTACTGCTTACTTATGTCGCCACTTACAAAGTAAGAAAATAAAATTGCAGGCGACAAATTGCCGCAATAATGAGATAATAGTTGCTTGATGATACGTTCTACACCACCAGCTCTATCCGAAGCCAGCGCATCGCCCGCACTCGATGTGCGTTATCTTAATAACCTGGAACGGTATGTAGCCGATGGCAACAAAGCTGACATTCTGTATGAGCACCAAAAAGCAATTATTAAAGACACTGCCGAGTTCTTGCGAAGCGGGAACCGTCGTGGCTATATTGAAGCGCCAACCGGTACCGGTAAAACAGTTCTATTCGTTACATTGGCCGAAGCATTTAGCTACCAAGCAGCAACTCCACCGAAGATTCTTGTAGTGACACCAACAAAAGACCTCGTACGCCAAACACAAGGCGGTACCCGCGGTGATAAGGGCTTCGCCGGGTTTGCGCCCAACATGAGCGTCGGCACCTACTACAGCGACACGCAAACGAGCATGCGCGGGCTTGAAGCGCAGGTTACCATTACAACCTATGCGTCCTTAGCAAAATTAGCGACCGCACCTATTACCACCATTGACGCCGATGGCGTGCACCACACAAAACTCGTTAACCTCGTAAACGAACGTTTCGATATCATCTTCCTCGACGAAGGCCACCGCGCACTTGGCGCAAGCAGCCGTCGCATCATTAAAGATATCAACCCAGATACACTCATTATTGGTTTTACCGCCACACCCGACTACCACGCAACTCGCAGCCTCGAAAGCTTGTTGCCATCGATGATTCATCGCCTCGACCTGAAAGAAGCGATTGAACTTGATATGCTGTCATCGGTCATTCCGGTTGCCATTCCGGCGCCAACTACAACAGCGCAGGAATTCTCAATTGGTGCGCTCGGTGAATATGAGAACAAGAGTTTAAAGCAACTCATTCACAACCCAGCGCGTAACCGTATGGTGGTTTCAATTGCCACGCAGCTTATCCAAGCGGGCAATACACCAATTATCGCTTGTATCCCAGGCGATACAATGGCCCACCCGCACCTAGTAGCTGACTTACTTTCTGAACAATATGTTGATGACGAGAATGGCATTCCGCGGCCTATACGCGTAAGTGCAATTACGAGTTCCATTTCTGCTGCAACTCGCCAGAAAATTTATGCCGAGCTAGAAAAAGGGGAGATTGACGCGCTCACTTATATTGACGTCCTTACCGAAGGTTGGGATAGCCAACGTGCCAATGTTATTATTAACGCCCGCCCGACGCGCTCACTCGTTGCTGCGCGCCAACGCACTGGCCGGATTCTCCGCAACAAAGCTGACAATCGACCAGCAATGGCTATCGACATTGTCGACAATATTGCTGCAAATACCGCCCCACAAGTTTCAATGGCAGATATTTTCACATTGAAAACAATTGTAAACGGCTCAGCTATTGGGTCTATCGACCCTAAATTCGAAGCGCCTACTAAACAACTCATTGGAAAATTGTTTAAACAATACGGTGCCGTTGAAACTATTGTTAACAATTACACGCTCTATAACGAACTGCTTGAAACACTCCCGCACTTAACTCGTGGCCAAGCATCAATTAAACAAGATGGAAAAATTCGTACCTTCGCGTCAGCTGGCCGTTTATTCACGCGCCTTAACGTGGATAGCTTCGCGCTGGACCACCTAAAGAAAAACCAAGACATCGAAATTCGTATGGTTCGTCGCCACCATGAAGCCATCGAAGCCTACGACGAAGAACAAATCCAAGATTATCTTGCGCAACTACCAAACGCCGTTCATACCGGCCAAGGGTTACGCGTTGGCGACAAATCGTTTATTAGCCTAAACGAAATTGTGACAATCATTCGCCAGAAGTATCCTTTCGTCGATGCCAACTACCGAATGGTTGAAATGTTTGCCCAAGAAATTGTGAAATCCGATGATGATTTATACTTCACAAAACGGTTCCGCGCCCGAACCCACCGCGGCGTCATGCTATACACCGCACAGACTATGGTGTCTATTGAAGTAGGGCAGTCGATTGTGGCGGCTTGTCGCGAAGAGTAGTACTATTAATTTATCTATGAGCACTCAACCTAACATACAAAAAAGGCCCTTAGCAATTTCTCCTTTACTTGAGGGTAATAAGACATTGTTAGTATTTGGGGCTACCATTGCTGCATATGCCATTGCATTATTGTCGGAAATATACGTACTTTCACTTTACGGAATCGGGCCTGATATGGTGGAGCTATCTCCATTCACCTTGTTGAATGGTGTCATTGGACTAGTAATTGTATACGTGATATTTGAAGTCTGGACTGAAATTTATTACCAACTTATCGCTTCGAGTAAAAGGTTAAAAGACGGCGCAAAAATTTGGCTACGGCTGCTCAATGATACTTCTCAAGCTGCTTTTTTACTTTTAACAATTTACGGAATTATAATCCTACAATTAGTGTATTCGACAAATGATCTGTCAAGTATTAATAAATACATCGGATTTTGGACCATACCGCTCGGTATGTTTGTTCTTACCGCATTCGTAGTCTTATCTCCTTTAGTATTTAATATTTTTCGAAAGGAACGTTTAAGCTTAACTCAAGCATTAAAAAATCATTACGAAAAAAATGACGCACAAGCCAAAAAAATAGCGGCTCAAAAAAAGAATACTCAAAATATGTTTATCGGCTTTACAGAAAGCACAATTATCAAAATGATAGTTATATGTCTAATATTATTTACTATCCCAATAAACTTTGCTAGCGTGCATACCAAAATAGCACAAAATTATTACGTCATCGATTCAAAAGAGAATATTAAAACATTAATTGTTCGTCACTACCCAAATACAATACTCGCGAAAGAGTATGATACTAAAAATCATAAATTCTTAGACGGATTCCAAGTTATTAAAATTGATAATAATATTTCATTAAAAGAAACCTATCAGGTACCTGCCTGGAAATCGAACCTTAAATAATTAGTGTATTCACCTAATGCCTTATATTTCTTATAATAGAAGTATGCACTTTCTTAAGCTCGAAAAATTACTTCCAATTGAAACCACCAAAGACCTGTATCTATTTTGGTTAGCGAGTTTAGCATTTCGTAAAAACCACCGCCACCTTGAGAAAAAGTTGGCTAATTTTGTTTTTCTTAATTCGAACAAAGCCAAATTAAATGTAAAATTTGATTACACCATGGAAGATATCAATTTTGAATTCAATGCCCTCGAGAATGTTGGAAATTCTGACACTGGTGAGTTTTACATCGAAGACGAAGCCGACAAACAGTGGCGTCTACTCGAAACTATCGTCAATAAAGAATACGTAAAGTTTATGGATAGTTAACCTTTCTCAATCTGGTATAGTAGGGGGAGTATGCAAACTGTCTCGAAACCTCTAGATATTGCAGTGGCAAAACAACTTGTCGATGACTACATTAAAAGTTTTTTCCACTACCGTTCGGCCGAAGCAATGGAACTCGGGCCTTCATACGTGCGGCTGTGGCAATCTATCGAGACACTCGTTTTAGCAGGTGGCAAACGACTGCGACCTTTTATGCTTCTAGCAACGTACCAGGCTTATCACCCTGAAGGTACATTAAATGACATCTTACCAGCAGCAGTGGCGCATGAACTGATTCACTCGGCAATGTTAATTCACGACGATATTATAGACCGCGATTCAATTCGTTATGGCGTAAAAAACGTCAGCGGGCAATACGAAGAACACTACAGCCAATTTTTTGATGATAAAACCGAGCTCGCGCATATGTCACTGAGCGCAGCGCTGCTTGCGGGCGACGCACTTATCGCTGATGCTCACATGTTAATTCGTAAAACTAACCGTCCAGCTGAACTTGTCGACCAAGCCGAGGCTATTCTTAATAAAGAGATTTTTGAAGTTATTGGCGGCGAACTGCTTGATGTTGAAGTGGCCTTCTTGCCGAAGGATTCAATTAACCTTGATACCATTGCGAAATATAAAACTGCTAGCTATTCATTTGTCGGTCCGCTAACCACCGGCGCAATGTTAGCACAAGCCCCTGAAAATGATATTAATATTCTTAAGGAACTTTCAATTGTCATCGGTATTGGCTACCAACTGCGCGATGACCTTATTGGGGTATTTGGTAACCCGGAAAATACCGGAAAAAGTAATTCTAGCGACATTCGCGAAGGCAAGCGTACCTACTTAATTGATAAGTTTGAGCAACTTGCGACACCTGAACAATCGAAAGAATTATTTGCCATTTTCCATCGTGGCAATGCTACCGATGAAGAACTTTCTCAAGTACGCCAGCTTCTTACCGAAACCGGTGCCCGTACTGCTGTTGAAAACCTTATTGAGCAAAAGCGCATCATCGGCATCGAAAAAGTAAACAGCCTTTCACTTGGTGAAGAAGCAAAAAAATTATACTTTAACCTCATTGCTCAAAGCTTGAATAGGGAAATGTAATGGAGCTATATACCCGCACGAGCTATAAACTAGCTCGCACCGTTACGCTTGATTACTCGACGTCTTTTAGCAAGAGCAGCAAACTTTTCAGTAGCGATATTCGTGACCATATTTATGCTATTTACGGCTTAGTGCGCGTTGCCGACGAAGTAGTGGATACCTACACAGGCAAAGATAAATTAGAAGTCATTAAAGAACTCGAGGCGCATACGTTACGGTCGCTAAAAACTGGCTTCAGCCCAAACCCGTTGGTACATGCATTTGTAACCACGGCTAAAAAATATAACATAGGTCGCGATTTAATTACGCCATTCTTTAAAAGTATGCAAATGGATATCGAACCAAAAACCTATACTGTAAAACTTTATGACACATACATTTACGGTTCGGCAGAAGTTATTGGCCTTATGTGCTTGAAGGTTTTTTGTAACGATGAAGCACAGTACTTAAAGCTTGAAAGTGGTGCGAAAGCATTAGGCGCTGCGTATCAAAAAGTAAACTTCTTGCGTGACATGAAAGCAGATTACGACGAGCGTGGGCGAGTGTACTTTCCCGGTATTACGTACGAAGCATTTGATGACAAACAAAAAGCAGCAATTGTAAAAGATATTAAAAATGATTTCAAAAAAGCTCAAGTAGCCGTTGCTAAGTTACCCGCAAATTCACGTGCAGCAGTAGCATTGAGCTTTGCCTATTACTCAGAGCTGCTTACTAAACTTGAAAAGACGCCAGCCGAAGTAATCAAGGCTGGCCGAGTACGAGTAAATAACGCCAAGAAATTGCAACTACTCATTAAAACCCGTTTGAAAAAGGGTGCACTGTAATGTCGAAAATTATTATTATCGGCGCAGGCATTGGTGGCTTAGCTACCGCTAACTTGCTTGCGAAAGCAGGCTACGAAGTACACATATACGAAAAAGAAGCTGGGCCTGGCGGGCGTGCCGGCCAATTCAAAAAAGACGGTTTCACTTTCGACACCGGGCCATCTTGGTATTTAATGCCTGATGTTTTTGCGCACTATTTTGAGCTTCTTGGTACTACCGTGAAAAAAGAGCTGGACCTTGTGCAATTAAAACCTGCCTACAAAGTATTCTTTGAAAATAATAATGACGTCACTATTACTGGCGACTTAGAAAAAGATGCCGAAACCTTCGAAACAATTGAAGCCGGGGCAGGCGAGTCGCTGAAAAAGTATGTCGAAAAAAGCGATGAAACCTATCAATTATCTTTAAAACATTTTTTGTACAGTAACTTTACAAGTACTACCGATTTCCTTCATCCAGATATCACAAAACGTGCGGGCAAAATGCTAGCCCTCGCAACCACTTCAATTGATAGTTACGTAAAACGTTTTGTCACCAACCAGCAGCTCAAGCAGATTTTAGAATACCCAATGGTGTTTCTTGGCACATCGCCCTTTAACGCACCGGCGTTATATAGCTTAATGAGCGCCCTCGATTTTAAAGAAGGCGTGTTTTATCCGAAAGGCACCATGTACGCTATTGTTGAACAACTGGTAAAACTGGGCGAATCATTCGGTGTGCATTATCACTACAAAAAAGGCGTAAAGCGTATCGTCGTTTCGAATGGAACAGCGAGCGGGATTGAACTCGAATCGGGTCCGAAAATTGAAGCAGATATTATTATTTCAAATGCCGACTTGCACTTTACTGAAACAAAACTTTTGAACGCCGAAAACCAAACCTATCCGCAAAAATATTGGGACAAACAAGAAGCGAGCCCAAGTGCTTTGCTTTTGTATCTTGGTATTAAAGGTAAGGTGCCTGAATTTGAACACCACACGCTTTTATTTGTAGAAGATTGGAAAGCAAACTTCGATGCTATCTATAAAACGAAAACAACGCCAGAAAAAGCTTCGTTATACATTTCGAAAACCAGCCATACCGATGCGAGCACTGCACCAAAAGGACATGAAAATATTTTCGTATTAGTACCGCTGCCTGCAGGTATTACATTGACAGCAAAAGAGACGAAAGACCTGACGGCGCATTATCTTAACCAAATTAAAGTCATGACGGGTGTCGATTTGGAAAGCCGAATTGTCAGCAAGACCTCATTCGGACCGGATGACTTCAAGACCAAATATAATTCGTGGCAGTCATCAATGCTTGGCCCGTCACACAAATTGTCGCAAAGCGCCTTTTTCCGCACACCAAACAAAAGTAAAAAAGTAACGAACTTATACTACGTTGGAAGCGGCACCGTACCAGGCATTGGCGTACCAATGTGCCTTATTAGCGCTGAGCTTATTTACAAACGCCTCGCGGGTATTAAGCGCGGTGGGCGAGTGCAAAGTATTGAGCCAATAAAGGACATCTTCTAATGCAGTGGTTTTATTTAATTGGATTGCTTGTAGGAATTTCCGGATTATTGATTATTGATTACCGCTGGAAACTAGCTTTCTGGCGTGATGCCAAACGTACGGTTCTCACTACAATCGTGGCCGTATTGGTATTCGTTTTATGGGACTTCTTCGGCATTTACGTTGGGGTTTTCTTCCATGGCGGTAGCCAATACTCGTTGCCATTTCGGCTTGCCCCAGAGTTTCCAATTGAAGAAATTGTATTCCTGTTCCTATTAACTTACAGCACATTAATTGTGTATCACGGAGTCCAGCTATGGCGTTCACGTACTTAATAATGAACATTTTCTTCTTAGTGTGTGTATTTGTCATCTTTTTGCAGTACTTTGTGAAACCGACAAAAAACACATTCATTACACTCGGGGTGTTACTGGTTTTAACTGCCGTATTCGATAGTATTATTATCGGCGCAGGGATTGTGGCCTACGATACCGACAAAATCCTTGGTTTATACATAGGTTTCGCACCTGTTGAAGATTTCTTCTACGCCATCCTTGCTATTCTTATCGTGCCGGCACTGTGGAATTTATTTGAACCTAAAAAAGAAACGAGAAACAAATAATGAAGTTCTTTGTAGCACTTAAAAAACTGTTTTGGATATCACGGCCAATTTCGTGGCCTAATACGGCGTATCCTTTTGCGGTTGGTTATTTATTAACAGGTGGCAACATCGACCTGACGTTTATCTTAGGCACCTTGTACTTCCTTGGGCCATACAACTTGTTAATGTACGGAATTAATGATGTGTTCGATTACGAATCGGATATTAAAAACCCGCGCAAGGGCGGGGTAGAGGGGATGCGTGAAGAACGAGCCTTTCACCCAACCGTCGTTAAAGCGGCAATTCTCACCAATGCGCCATTCTTACTGTACCTACTTATTGCCGGTGATTGGGCAGCCCGACTCACGTTAGTTATCGTAGCGTTCTCGGTTGTAGCATATTCATTAAAAGGCCTGCGTTTCAAAGAAAAGCCAATTCTTGATTCTGCAACCAGCAGCCTGCACTTTGTTGGGCCGTTGCTCTTCGCCTTGTCCCTCCACGGCTTTCCTGTATACGCCTGGGGCTTTGTCATTGCCTTCTTTATTTGGGGAATGGCCTCGCACGCATTTGGCGCGGTTCAAGACATCGTACCGGACAAGAAGGGTGGTATTGCCTCAATTGCAACCTTCTTTGGTGCCAGACCAACAATACTCATTGCTTACACGATGTATTACATTGCCGCCATTACGGTGCTTCTGCAAGGCGATGCCTACATAGCGGTTGCTGTAGTGGGGGTATTGTACTGTTTCAACGTGTACCCATACCTAAAGGTAACTGATAAAACCTCAGCTAACGTTAATAAAGCTTGGAAGCGTTTTTTAAAGCTCAATTACTTTGCTGGTTTTGTGATTACTATGACAATCCTTATCCCTTTTTACATTTAGCTGAAGCCTCGCCCGAGTGTTGTAATCTCGCCTTAAATACATCATACTAACCATAAGTATTTAAAAGGGTAGGCAACACTTAATAATGACTCCACTCCGACTATCCCATATCTGGCATCGTCGTCTGTACATGGCAATTTTTCTCATCGCTCTTTCGCTCGTAACTATTTACGCGCTTGATTACTTTGCGGTGTATAGCGTTCGCGAAATGCTCCAAGTAAACACCGTTACGGCCATCCTTGCTGCGGTTGTCGTTGCAGCAAGCCTCGTATTTATAGGTATTGAGAAAAAACTATCAGGCTTCGGCTATAGTTTCAGCGTCTTTGTCGTGCTAACGTTGGCACTCGGCTGGCAAATCGCTCAGACCGACGGCATTACATCGCCCTATTTAATTTTATGGGCATTCCTGTCGCTGTTTGCAGCACTATTTGGCGCCTACGGCTGGCTATTTATGGCAATCCTTATTGCGTGTTTTATTGGTGGTGCGTATTTGTCGGGTGGTTTAGATTTCGAGACAATGACCATTATTACTTTGGGGAGTATCTTACCGCTTATTACCGGTATTATTGTGTGGCGCGAGCAAGGGGAGATTGACGATTCAACAAAGAATGTGAAAAACCTCGCCAACCAGCTTTCCGAAGTTGCTTCTAAATCTGAAATCGTTATTAACGCGATTGGCGACGGAGTAATTGCAATCGATTCAACGGCCACTATTCAACTCATCAACCCTGCGGCCCAAGTTATTTTAGGCTGGGGCAAACAAGACGCCCTGAAGCTGAGTTATAAATCTATTTTAAAACTCGAAGATGAGAATGGACACGAACTGGACCCGTCTATTGACCCAATCGAACAAGTGCTTAACACCAACCAACAGTCACGCGCCAACCACCTTATCGCCCTCACAAGTTCAGGTAAAAAGATATCGGTTTCGGTTGTCGTAACACCAATTGGCGATGCTGGCTCTGGGGCTATTATTGTCTTTCGTGATATTACCAACGAACGTGCTGAAGAGCGCGAACAAGCCGAATTTATTAGTACCGCCAGCCACGAAATGCGCACACCTGTTGCCGCTATTGAAGGCTACCTCGGCCTCGCTATCAACCCAAACACGGCAAGTGTGGATGCACGCGCAAAAGACTTCATTATGAAAGCCCACGAGGCCGCACAGCACCTTGGACACCTATTCCAAGACTTGTTGGATGTATCAAAAACCGACGACGGCCGCCTCACGAATGTACCGAAGGTAGTTGACCTTGGTAATTTAACTGAAACTATCGTGCAAGGGCTTACTGAAAAGGCAACTACAAAAGGCCTCCGGCTTATATACAGTGCTGCAAACAATGCGTCTGCCAATAGTTCTCAGAAAAAAATTATGCCTGTGTATTACGTCAACCAAGACAATGACCATATTCGGGAAATTCTTGATAACCTTATTGAAAACGCCATTAAATATACCCCGCAAGGCGAGGTGATTGTGGACATCAATGGCGACGAAGACAAGGTAGTTGTGACCATTAAAGACTCTGGCCTCGGTATCCCTCCTGAAGATATTCCACACCTGTTCCAGAAGTTTTACCGCGTCAGCAACATGGACCGTCAAGAAATTGGCGGTACGGGGCTTGGACTTTACCTGGTTCGACGCCTCACTGAAAACATGCAAGGTCGCGTATGGGTTGAAAGTATATTCGGACAGGGAAGTACGTTCTTCTTCCAGCTTCCACGCGTCGACACCCAAGAAGCTGAGCACCTGCAAAAAGAGCAGCAAGCCAGGGCTGCCCAGCAACAAGCAGCTCAACCTGCGGCACCTGTTACACCTATCAATCAAATACCGGCTTCAAATGCTGCACCTGCGCCGTACTTAGCCTCTGCACCTGCGCCGATACAAACGCAAGCGCCAGTACCGGTTCCAACCTTTGTCTCAGCCCCACAAGCTGTCCCAGTAGCTGCACCGGCCCCAATGCCTGTCACACCTACGCAACCTGCACCAGCACCAACAAATGCCCGCCCAGCAACTACCGTTCCACGAGGCGAATCGTTAACCCGAGAACAAATTAACGAACGTGTAAAACAGCTTGAAGCATTGGCCCAACAACAAAGAGGAGATTCAGGAAGATGACAATAAACATAAGCGCTATGGTATTTTCCATAGATATTAAGTAGAATAAAGGTAATTATGGCAAAAATCCTACTAGTTGAAGATGACAAAAGTTTACGCGAAATTTATGGCGTACGTTTACAGGCTGAGGGCTACGAAATCGTATCAGCAGGCGACGGTGAAGAAGCACTTGCAATGGCAATTAAAGAACGTCCTGACCTTATTGTCAGCGATGTGATGATGCCAAAAATTAGCGGTTTCGACATGCTCGACATTCTTCGAAGTACTACTGAAACAAAAGACGTAAAAGTTATTATGATGACCGCGCTTTCCAGCGAAGACCAACGCGCTCGCGGTGAAGCCCTTGGTGCTGACCGTTATCTCGTTAAATCTCAGGTTGGTATTGAAGACGTTGTTCGTACTGTTCACGACGTCCTTGGTGATGGTGTCGCAACAGCAGCACCTGCGCCTGCGTTCCCACCAGCACCTGCTGCCCCAGCGCCAGTTGCCGAACCAGCTCCACAACCTGTTACTTACACCCCAGCTCCTGTTGAACCATTGCCTACACCACAACCTTCACCATTTGAAGTACCAGCCGCTGCGCCCGTTGCTGAACTAGCACCAACTTACGAAGCTGCACCGCTTCCAGTACCAGCGCCTGCGCCTGTAGCTGCTGAACCATTCCCAGTATTTGCACCAACTCCGCAACCAGTTCAACAAGCACCAGTTGCTGAACCTGTCTACCAACCGTTGCCAACTGCACCAGTGTACGCTGAGGCTCCTGTTGCACCTGCGCCTCAACAACCACAATTTGCCGCACCTGCGCCAGCTCCAATGCCACAACCAACGGCACCATTCTCTTCACCGGCACCAGCATCACTCGGTGAACGGGTTATTGCGCCGCTTACTGACATGTCAGCTCCAACTACTCCACTTGACCTTGCGGGCCAAATGCAACAAGCACTTAACGGCACAACGCCACCTACACCTCCGACAGTTTAACTGTTATACTAGTACCAGTGAGTGAACGTCTTAATAAATATCTAGCATTTCAACTTGGCGTCTCTCGACGCGAGGCTGACAACAGCATTGCCGCTGGTCACGTTAAAGTGAACGGCGTTGCTGCTATTTTAGGCGGCCGCTTTGAAGAAGGCGACACTATTACCTTTAAAGGCAAGCCATTTGAAAAACGAATGGCGTATACCTACGTCGTATTAAACAAGCCAGTTGGCTACGTTTCTTCACGTAGGCAAGTAGGCGAAGTTCCGACATTATATGCATTATTACCAGAAAAATATCACAACTTAAAACCAGTTGGCCGTCTTGATAAAGACAGTAGTGGGCTTTTACTCTTAACCGACGACGGCGACTTCGCTTACAACATGACCCACCCGAAGTTTTATAAGGTCAAAACCTACGAAGTATCACTCGATACCGATTTACAACCGCTCCACCAACAGATGATTAGCGACTTCGGCGTCACACTAGAAGATGGACCAAGCAAATTAAGTTTAGAGAAGCGCGACAACCCTCAAGACTGGCTTGTTACTATGCACGAAGGCCGCAACCGACAAATTCGTCGCACCTTCAGCAGCCTTGGCTATATTGTTACAAATTTGCACCGTATTAGCTTCGGTACCTATACACTCGATGGCTTAAAGCCGGGTGAATTCAAAGAAATTAGCAAATAATATCGATTCGTATGGCGCTTATGCTAGCGTTAAGCCCGAAATTATGCTACAATTACCTCTGTTATGGCTTCAAGACTTCCAACAGTTGCGATTATCGGTCAAGCGAACGTCGGAAAGAGTTCGCTTTTTAATCGTTTTGTAAAAAGTAAACAAGCTATCGTTGCACGCGAAGCGGGAACAACTCGCGACAACGTTCTCGGCAAAGTAAGCCACCTCGACCACACCTTTTGGATGGTTGACACTGCCGGTCTAAAAGACCCTAATGATGATTTCGAAGCATCTATTCAAGAACAAATTACTGAAGCTGCTGATGCCGCTGACGTCATCCTCGTTATGGTTGATGGTACGCAGTATGCCAGTGACGAAGACCGTATCGTTGCCAAGAAAGCCCTCAAAAGTAAAAAGCCAGTTATTCTTTTAATTAACAAAACCGACCTTGCCGGTGCACTTCCAAACGAAGAATACCTTCGCCTTGGTATCCGCAACATTATTCGTACAAGCGCTGAGCACGGTACTGGTGTTCTTGAAACACTCGATACTGTTACTGACATGATTCCTGCAATGACCGAGCGTGACGACCCAGACACTATCGTTGTGTCACTTATTGGCCGTCCAAACGTTGGAAAAAGCAACTTGTTCAACACCCTTGCTGGCAAGCAACAAGCACTTGTAGCTAACATCGCTGGTACTACCCGCGATATTAACCGTGTGCGTGTGAAATACAAATCACAAAGCATCGAACTCCTCGACACCGCCGGTATGCGTAAGCCTGGTAAGCAAGAAGTAGGAATTGAAAAGTTCTCTGTGCTTCGTAGCCTTCAAGCAATTGAAGAAAGCGATATTTGTTTCCTCCTTATGGATGTGAACGAAATCAACACACAGCTTGACCAACGCCTCGCCGGTATTATCGATGAAGCAGGCAAAGGCCTCGTTATTGTTGTTTCTAAATGGGACAGCATTGAAGAGAAGGATGCCTTTACGCGTGATGCGCTTGCACCGAAAATCGCTGCCAACTTTAAGTTCGTGCCATGGGCACCACTTATCTTTACCAGTAGTGTTACTGGCCAAAACGTTTCTAAACTTTTCGACCTTATTCTTGAAATTGACGTTCGTCGTCGCCAAGAAGTTAAAACTCGTAAACTCAACGACATGCTCCAAAACATTGTTTCACGCCACCCACCTGCAGGTCTTAAAAACACCCACCCGAAACTTCGTTACATTGTACAAACCGATACATCACCTCCATGGTTTGTTATTTACGGAAGCAACCTGAAGTTTATTCACTGGAGCTACAAACGTCACATCGAACGTATTATGCGTGAAGAGAACGACTTTGCTGGTACAGCTATTCGCTTTAGTTTCCGAGATGAAAAGCAAATTAAAGCTAACCGCGAAAAAGCCGAAGCTGACGAAAAAGCAGCAGCTAAAGCATTAGCTAACCCAATTGTTCTTGATGAGGGCGAAGCTACTCCTGAAGTAGCCGTTCAACCAAAGGTAGAAGTCAAAGCGAAAGCTGCTCCTAAAGTTGAAGTAAAACCTATCGGCATCGCTAAAGCTAGCAAGCCACAAGTAAAGCCTAACTACAAAGCTAAGGCACTTACTAAGGCTTCAAAGGGTACAAAAAAACCGTTCAAGTACGGCAAATAATTTCTCAAATTGTTGTTCAGCCCTGAGGCCCCATCTCGAAAGAGAGGGGCCTCAGTAGCTTAAGGCGAACGGAAAGCTATTGCTCCGATTCTTCATCGCTAAACGATGCGTGGCGCTGTGTGCCGATGTGCGACCGTTGCAGGCCACGCACCAAAAACACTTGGTTGACGAATTGCCCTAGGCAGTAGCCCAGTGCCAACACCGCGAGGGTGAAGACGGCAAACGTCAAGGACGCATTTTGGTTAATGCCGAATAGCACAATCCATACCGTCCAAATAGGGACCGAAAGAAAGAAGGGGAGTGCAGCGCGAAGCGCGTTCCGCCGAATCAACTTTTGCTTCACCGTTTCGTCCAGACGAACACTTGTGTCAGGCATAGCCTTCACGAATACTCGTATATCGATTTTGGTGTCACTCAGTTGGTTCGACCTGAATTTTACCTGAGCAAAACCCAGCACAATTAGTAGTGTGACCATACTGCCATACAGCGGCCACACGTACAAAGTAGATTCCATTGAATTCCGTTCTTAAAGGTTCGAGCTTACATTTGAGGTAAAACCAGATTTATATTATAGAATAATTACTATATTTTTTCAATGCGGTACAATAGACAGCAGATATGAAACTACTTTTCGCACAAGGAAACCCTGGCCGACAATATGCACGTACGCGCCACAATACTGGCTTTATTGCGCTTGACGCAGTCGCAGAGGCTCATGGTGGCACTTGGCGCACCCAAGACAAGTTCCGTGCGGATATTGCAGAAATAAGCGTAGAGGGCGAAAAGGTATTGTTAGTAAAGCCGCTGTCTTTCTATAACGAAACCGGCCAAGTTGCTCGGGCGATTGTTGATTTCTACAAATTAACGCCTGCTGAAGATGTATTAGTTATTCACGATGAGCTTGCCTTACCATTCGGTACTATCCGCGTGCGCCAAAAGGGGAGTGACGCCGGCAATAATGGTATTAAGAGCCTCAACGCCCACCTTGGGCAAGATTACGCACGTATTCGCATTGGTGTTTGGAATGAACGCCGTAACCTTATGGATGATGCCGATTTTGTACTGAGCGCCTTTTCTGAAGAAGAAGCTAAACAACTGAATACTCTCGTAACAGATACGCTCGTTCCGCTTATTGACCAGTTCGTTCAAGGGACTCTAGAAACGACCAGCGTAAAGCCTACTCTTAAGCCATAACGCCAATCTGTTTTTTTGCTTTTTTAGCAATTTGTAATATAATATATATAGTTTCAGTTGAGCATGATTAATACCGTCACCAATAGGTGCGGTTCCTTTTTATCAAGCTTCTGAAAAGTTGCTTGAAAATACGACTTTAGGAGAAAATCCAATGAGTTCCTTACGACAGATTACTTCGTTACTTCGTGAGCGAGAGCTTGCCGCGCAGAAGTTGCATATTGAAGCCATCGTTGAAGAAGCGAAGGCAGAATTCGCCAGCAAGAATGAAGATCAAAGTGAGCGCGAGCCACTGCCTGGTCTCATCGACCAGCTCTTCACAGAGCTGGGCAGTTTCTACGCCGACTACCTTAAGTACGATGGCGATGATATACCCCAACCCCAGGAAGCGTACCTCGACGCCGGGCTATTGAGCGTCGTCAGCTTGCCAACCTACGAAGTTACAGAGCTTCCATGCTGGCCAGCTGGAGGTGTAGTAATCGAAAGTTACGAGGATGAAGACGAGAGCGAGATGGTTTTCGCGCTGTATTTAGATGTCAGCAATGGCACTGTTTACAGCAATCTTCACCCGTTCCAGAGCCACTCTGCAATCCTCACCAAAGAGCTGCTGTTCAGCTTCACGTACCGAGAAATCGCCGAGTTGCTGAACAAAGTTCGTCTCGACCATGCATACTTCATTTTGGATCACACCGGCTCAGCCGACATGGTGACTGAAGTGAAGAACTCACCCCTATAAACCGCCTAAAGCTTTCAAGCAACAACCCCCGATGCAAGTCGGGGGTTGTTTTACTTATGCTTGCATTTAGTCGTTCTTTACAGCATACTATTTTTAGTTTTCGGTCGAGTCGGCCATCCGCTATCAGACTCCCGTTACGGTAGTTTGAAAAATCAATGGAGATAATGATGATGCCTTCAAGAGAAGCACGTAAGTACGACGCGCCGGATGTGCGCATTCTGGCAAGTGCGGTCAACGACGAGATAAAGGCGTTTGCTGCTCGTCAGCTGTCCAGAAATCGAAGCACGACTAAAATCTGCGACTTCACAGAGACGAAATTCGTCATCGAAGCCGAGGTACAAGGTGGAAGCCGAAAGCCTCACATGAAGGAGCAGTGCGAAAGCAAGCAAGGCTGGCGCATTGGCTCGTTCCGAGACAACCCGAAGAAAGAGATTTACGTCGACAAAGAAGGGCGAGGCTACCTGCTAAGCCCCACCCCAGGGTCGAGCACTCGAACCACCGTCCAGCTGCTGACCATTGCGCAGCTCAATAAGCTGTCGCCGTATCGGCTAGAAGAAATCCTCGAGCTGATTGCAAAGGTGCACTAAGCTGAAGGCTGCTGTCTGAAAATATCCATGTATAACTACAAAATCAAAACCCCCGCTCGAAGTTGAGCGGGGGTTTTTAAATATAATTTCTAGGTACCAGGTAAGGGTGGGCATCACCTGGCACCAATTCACCCTTTAACCCACCCGGAAATGTTCTAGTAAAGCGTCACGACCGATAAATTAAATATGGAGTGCGCCTGATTGAATCTCGCAGAGGTCAATCACTACTGTATAGTTACCGTTGAACATTTCGTTATTGGGAGTCCAGTCAGCTAATAAATTAACCGAAAGGGCGTTAAAG
>Ga0247817_10000215_pt1 | contig 37115 bp, 37 predicted proteins | sample UWRJL212509R1_FD_178010 | JGI IMG/M metagenome (GOLD analysis project Ga0247817, IMG submission 178010) | Plant litter microbial communities from Arlington Agricultural Research Station in Wisconsin, United States - UWRJ-L212-509R-1 | ecosystem: Environmental > Terrestrial > Plant litter >...
TCGAGGGCTTCGACGTCGAGGCCGCCAGGTTGCCGGGGGACGGCGGCGCCAGCCGGGGGGCCGGAGGTTTCTGGACCGGGCGACGTCCATGTGGCGAAACCTTTCCTCTGGATATCCAGATCGGGCTAGTGGGTGACGGGGCGGGCGAACATCGCGTCGTGCTGTGCCTGGCCGATCTGACGCGATGGCAGGCTTCGGAGGCGCGAAACCAGGATCTGGCGGTTCAACTCAACCAGGTCTGGCGGCTGCATTCGCTGGGCGAGATGGGCGCCATCCTCTCGCACGAACTGAACCAGCCGCTGTCGGCTGCGGCCACCTATCTGCACGCCAGCCAGTCCGATCTGGACCGGGTCGGGGTAATGGGGGCCAGCGCCAACCGCACCATCGATCTGGCCAAGAACCAGATCCTGCGCGCAGGCAAGATCATCCGCCGGATGCGCGACCTTCTGACGGTCGAGGGCGGCGCGTTGAAGCCTGAGCGGGTGTCTTCCATGCTGGACGATCTGGGTCCCATGATCGCCCTTCTCGGCGCCGACGCCGGCATCCGTGTTCGGGTTGGTATCGACGACCGTTTCGACCACGTCATGGCCGACAGGACCCAGTTCCAGCAGGCTGTTGTCAATCTGATCCGCAACGCGGTGGAGGCGGTCGATTCCGTCCCGGATCCCACGTGGCGCGAGGTCATGATCCTGGGCTGTCTTTCACTGGAGGGCCGGTACGAAGTCTCGGTCGAGGACAGCGGCCCGGGCATCCCGGACGATCAGGTCGAGCGGATTTTCCAGCCGCTGACCACGACCAAGTCGAACGGAATGGGTCTGGGCCTGTCGGTCACCCGCTCGATCGTCGACCGCCATGGAGGCGTGTTGACGGTGGCGCGCAGCGATATGGGCGGGGCGGCGTTCCGCTTCTCGCTGGCGCGCGACCCCGACCATACTCCGTCGCCACTCGTCGCGGCCGCGGAAGGAATCTGAGCGGATGGCGAAGCGGCCTGTCACGGCGAAGAAGACCCTGTCGACGGCCAATCTGGCGGCCCTTGGCGTGGACCGGCTGGCCGATCTGTTGATCGAGGTCGGGGCCGGCGACGCGGGCTGGAAACGGCGTCTGCGCATGGAACTGGCGGCGGAGGTCGGCGCGCCCGATCTGGCGTTCGAGATCGACAAGCGGCTGACGACCCTGGCCAATGGGCGGGCGCGGGTGTCGTGGCGCAAGCGGCCCGAGTTGCTGGACGATCTGCGGGGTCTGCAGCGGATGATCGTCGACCGGCTGACACCGCTGCATGCGAAGCTGGCGCTGGACAGGCTGGTGATGTGGTTCGACCTCTATCCGGGGCTGGATGCGCGGGTGAAGGATCCCAAGGGCGAACTGGCCTTGCTGTTCGACGCGGCCTCCAGTGATCTGGCGACGGTGGCTTCCGCCGCAGGGCCGGACGTCGCCGGGCCGGTGTTGGGCGAGGCCCTGCAGACGCGACTGTCGGAATGGGGCGCCTGGATCGGCCGGGGCGCGGCGGGGCTCGATCGGCGATTGGCCTCCCGGCTGCTGACGGACCTGACGGCCGGACGCCCGCGCCCGACAGGCAGACTGGCGCTGGTGGTCCGCAAGCTGGCCGACCGCGCCGGCGATCTGGACGCCTGGATCACCGCCTTGCCGGACGAGGAACACCGCAAGCCCGAGGTCGGCGCCGAGATCGCCCGGCGACTGGCGCAGGCCGGTCGGGCCGTCGAGGCGCGCACGGCGTTGGAGGCCTCGCGTCCAGTCGCGCCCGAGCCGGTGCGATGGGGCCGCGCCCGCGAGGCCGCTCCGCCTCCGCCGCCCGACGTCTGGCTGACCGCCGAAATCGCCGTGCTGGACGCCGAGGGGCGGGCGGCGGAGGCGGTGTCCGCGCGCTGGATGTTGTTCGAGCGGACGTTGGCGGAGGCGCCCCTGCGAGAGGTGATCGCCGGGTTGCCGGATTTCGAGGACGTCGTCGCCCTCGATCGGGCCCACGCCCATGCCGCCGCCTTCCCCGATGCGACGAAGGGTCTGGCTTTTCTGATGGGTTGGCCCGCGCATCGCGAGGCCGCGACCATGGTCATGTCCCGCAGCGGAGAAATCCGGGGCTCAACCGACGATGTCCCACTATGGGCCGCGCGGCTGGAGGGGCGTTATCCGGTCGCCGCCCTGCTGCTGGTCCGGGCGCGTGCGAGAGCCCTGGCCCGACTGGCTGGCGGCCTGACCGACGAGGTCCAGAGCCTGATCGCCGAGGCGGCGGTTCTGGGCGCGACATCGGATGTTGACGACGACATCCCCGACCACGCCGCCTTCGTGACCGAACTTGAAGCCATCGTCGCGCCCCAGCGGCGCGGGTGGCGGTAAGGTCTGTTTTCATGTGAGGCCGACGGATCGGCTGGTGCGGGCGGCCGGGGTCGAACCGGCACTCCTTTCGGAACTGGATTTTGAATCCAGCGCGTCTACCAATTCCACCACGCCCGCATGCTCGTCTCCCGCCGGCGGGTGGTCCGGGCGGGGCGTGATCCTCTAGCGCACAGGGACGGGTTCGCGCCAGCCCATTGCGGCACGGCCAGCAGGAATGTCGTCTGGTTTTCAGGCCGGGGCGACCTCGACATGGCTGTCGGTCCCGCCGGCGAGCACGCGGCGGGCTCGGAGATACATCTCCACACGCTGGACGACGACCAGGCCGACGGCGAACAGCATGAAGGCGTCCTGGATGGCCAGGGCGTTCATATGCCAGCCCACGGCGTGGGTCTCGAGCCAGGGACGCAGGGCGCTGCGGCTGACCAGCAGCAGGACGACGAGGATCAGGCCCAGCGGCGAGGCCTGGGCCTTCAGCGTGCCGTCGGGCTCTTTCTCGATGGTGACCGTCTTGCCGCGCCACCAGCCGGCGACGCCGCCGAGGGCGAGGCCGACCAGCAGGATCAGCCAGGCGTCGAGACCGAAGGGGCTATGCGAGGCGCCCGGCGCCATGGACATGCCCCACAGGCCAAAACCGATCCCGATCACGACCAGCATGGGCATGACCCACATCCACTGGGGTCGCAGGGTACGGGGACGCCGGTTTCTGAGCAGGATGATCACGAGCGCGAACGCGATGCCGATCAGCGGGCCATACTGTTGTGGCGTCATGACTTTTCCCCCTCGGCGCCCTGACCGCCGAGGTTTCAGTCTAGACCCGCGCCCGGCCTGATGGGAAGCGGCCGATCGCTGGTTTCAGACGGCTTCGACGGTCTGTTCGATGGCCCCGAAGATCGAGTGGTGTTTGTCGTCCAGCATCTCGATGCGGACGGTGTCGCCGCCCTTCAGGAAGGGGGTTTCGGCCGCGCCGCGCAGGATGGTTTCGACGGTGCGGACCTCGGCGATGCAGGAATAGCCCAGACCGCCATCGGCGACCGGCTTGCCCGGACCGCCCTCGACGTCGCGGTTCGAGACCGTGCCCGAGCCGATGACGGTGCCGGCGACCAGACTGCGGGTCTTCGCCAGATGGGCGATCAGGACGCCGAAATTGAAGGTCATGTCGACGCCGGCGTCGGCCTTTCCAAAGTCTTGACCGTTCAACTGGACCGACAGTTCTCCGTGCAGCTTGCCGGCCTTCCAGCGATCGCCGAGGGCGTCCGGGGTGACGAAGACGGGCGACAGGGCGCTGGCGGGCTTGGACTGGACGAAGCCGAACCCCTTGGCCAGTTCGCCGGGGATCAGGTTCCGCAGGGAGACGTCATTGACCAGTCCGACCAGCCGGATGTGATCCAGCGCCTGTTCGGCCGAAGTCCCTTGGGGCACGTCTCCGGTGACGACGACGACCTCGGCTTCCAGGTCGCAACCCCAGGATTCGTCGGCCAGGGGGATCGGGCTGCGGGGAGCGAGGAAACCATCCGAGCCGCCCTGATACATCAGGGGATCGGTCCAGAAGCTGGAGGGCATCTCGACGCCGCGCGCCCTACGCACCAGTTCGACGTGGTTCACATAGGCCGAGCCGTCCGCCCACTGGTAGGCGCGGGGCAGTGGGGCGGCGGCTTCGTGCTCGCGGAACCGGCCGCGTGGCACGGCTTCGTGTTCGAGGCTTTCGGCCAAGGCCCGCAACAGGGGTGCGCAACGGTCCCAGTCGTCCAGCGCCGCCTGCAGGGTGGGCGCGATCAGGAAGGCGTCGGTGAACCAGTGAAGATCGTTCGAGACGACGACGAGTCGGCCGTCGCGGCCGTGTTTCAGTGAGGCGAGTTTCATGTCGCCAGACTTAAGCTGTTTCGTCGAAGGGGGAAACTGAGCGTCGATCAGTCTGACCGAAACCGCATCGTCAGGCGTGCGACAGGGCCCGGTGGGCGGCGCGAATCTGGCGGATGCGTTCGACCTTCTGGCCCCAGTGGTCGTTCAGGCGGGACACGGCGGCGCGCAAGGCGTCGGCCTCCTGCTGGCGCGTCAGGGGCGTTGGATGGCTGCGGCCGTCATGACCGTCGGTGTGAGAGGCTTTGCGCGCATCGTCATGCCCGTGGCCCTTGCCATGGTCGGAGGCCTCGTGACCGTGTTCTGCGTCATCCGTCTTCACCCGGTCGCCCTTGATGATCACGTGGCTGTTGGAGACGACGGTGACGTGGGCGGGTGCGGCCGGAGCGGCGTGGCCGGTGTCGTGATGCCCGCCTTTGGGGTGGTCGTCGTGTTCGGGCCGGCGTCCCGCAAGAGCCTCGTCCAGCGCTTCGACGGCGTCGGATACGCCGCCGGTCAGGGCCAGGACCGCGCCCAGGCGGTGGTCGATGACCGAGCGCAGGTGGCGCGCCTTGCCGGGGATGGAATCGGTGTTGGCGCGCATCGCGCCCTGCACGGCGTCATTGACGGCGCGCCAGATCGACTCGGCCGCATCGGGCTCGGCCCGCAGCTGACGGCGGCCGAGGATCCAGGCCAGGAGGGCGACGCCGATCAGCAGGGCCAGGACGATGACGATCAGCAGAGGATCCAGGCCTAGCAGGACCCCGGAATCGACGGCCTCGAGCGCGGGTCTGTCAATGGGCTGGAAGTCGGAAGGATAGGTCGTCACGCTTGCCCCCGCGATAGCCCTTTGGGCCCTGTCTGTCCGTGATCCGCCCATGATGACGCCACGGCGGCGCTTGGCAAACGAAAAGGTTAATGCGGCGGGGCCAGAATGGCCCGGGCCTCCGCACCGGTGCGGTTCGAAGCGTCCCGGACCTCGACCTCGACGACAATGGCGCCTTCGGGGTCATGGGCCCACAGATAGCGACGCTCGACCTCGACGGTGCGGCCGGATGGAGCGAAACCTTCGAAACTGTCGCCCCAGGGCGTGATGCGTTTCAGCTCCGGCCATGTCAGTGCGCAGGCCGCCGTGAGCTCTTCCTCGGCCATCTCGGTTAGTTCTTCAGGCGTGGGCGCCGGCTTGGTCATAAGAAGGCTCGGTTGTCTTTCCGCTCAGTTGTTCTTTCGCTCATCCCGGCATTCGCCGGAATGAGCGGTGAGAGAAATGGATGGGTGATGTCTGCAGCTCAGCGGCGGTGGTGGAAACGTTTCCACACCCGATAGATCACGATCGGCAGGAAGCCGCAGACGATGCCGGTCGCGAACACCACCCAGAAGCCGCCGCCGAGCCACAGCCGCCCCGCCAGCGCCCCCGCCGCCGCCGCGAGGACGGGTCCGAGAAAGGGCAGCCAGTGGGGCGGTTTGGGCAGGGACGGCTTCACGCGTGCGGTTCTCTGTTTCCGGACGCTTACGCGTCGACCTTGATGACGCCGCGGCGGATCTGGTCCAGTTCGATGGAGTCGAACAGGGCCTGGAAGTTGCCGTTGCCGAAGCCCTCATTGCCCTTGCGCTGGATGATCTCGAAGAAGATCGGGCCGAAGGTGTCCTGGGTGAAGATCTGCAGCAGCAGGCCTTCCTCGTCCGAGCCGTCGATCAGGATGCGGTTCTTGCGCATCCGCTCCACGTCATGGCCGTGGTTGGGCAGACGTTTGTCGATCAGTTCGAAATAGGTCTCGATGGTGTCCTGGAAGGCCACGCCACGTTCGCGCATCGCCTCGACGGTGGCGAAGATATCGTCGGTGGCCAGGGCGATATGCTGGATGCCCTCGCCGTTGTAGCGCTTCAGGAACTCCTCGATCTGCGAGTTGTCGTCCTGGCTTTCATTCAGGGGGATGCGGATGGCGCGGTCCGGCGCGATCATGGCTTGCGAGAACAGGCCGGTCGCCTTGCCCTTGATGTCGAAATATTTCTGCTCCTCGAAGGCGAAGACATCGCCGTAGAAGCCGGACCAGGTGCGCATCTGGCCGCGTTTGACGTTGTGGGTCAGATGGTCGAGCAGGTGCAGGCCGACGTTCGACTTGCGTTCGTCCTCTTCCCAGCCCTCGATCTCGTCCCAGCTGTCGTAGAGAGAGCCGGTCTCGCCATAGGCGTCGATCAGGTACAGCAGCGACCCGCCGATGCCGCGCAGGACGTAAGCCCCTTCGCCCAGGGCGCCGCCGCCATGCTTGTCCGCAGGGTGGGCGCCACGCGCCACGGCGCTGTCGTAAGCCGCCTTCGCATCGGCGACCCGGAAGGCCATGCCGTTGGCCGAGGGGCCGTGGTCGTTGGCGAACTCGCCAGCCTGACCCTTTGGGCTGCGGTGGACGAGGAAGGAGATGTCGCCCTGTTTCAGGCGGACGACGTCCGTCTTCGGGTTCACGTGGGTCTGGACGAAGCCCATGATTTCGAGCTGGCGGATCATCCCTTGCGGATCGGGGCCGGTGAATTCGACGAACTCGAAGCCGTCTACGCCGAGGGGGTTCTCGGCGGCGGCGATCGTGGCGTCGGGTGTGGTCGCTTGGGTCATGGAGCGTCTTCCCGAAAGTTTGTGGTGCGGCGCTCCGGGCGCCGCGGCTGGCCGGAACCTAGTGTCGGAAGGCGGCTTAGCCAAGGCGGCTTGGGGCGAAGCGGCCTCCAGATGGTCTGCGGCGACGTGACCGGGGGGCTGGCGTGGTGAAGTCCCGTGACGGCGGGGCCTTGCGTTGCTAAGCGGGAGAGACGTCCGGGGACCGCCGCCACATGCTTCGTAAACTCTATGACTGGGTGTTCGAACTCGCCCGCAGCCGCCATGCGACCAAGGCGCTGGCGGCCGTGTCCTTCGCCGAAAGCTCCTTTTTCCCGATTCCGCCGGACGTGATGCTGGCGCCGATGATCCTGTCACGACCAGACAAGGCTTATCAGTACGCCGCCATCTGTTCCGGGGCGTCGGTGCTGGGCGGAATCCTCGGCTATGTCATCGGATATTATCTGACGGATGTCGGCATGATGCTGATGAGGGTCCTTGGCCATTCCGAGGGTCTGGTCGAGTTCCAGCACTGGTACGACCGGTTCGGCGTCTGGGTGATCCTGGCCAAGGGGCTGACGCCCATCCCCTACAAGCTGGTGACCATCGCCTCGGGCCTGGCCCATTTCAGCTTCGTCGTCTTTGTCGTCGCCTCGGTGGTGACGCGGTCGGCGCGGTTCTTCGCCGAGGCCTGGGTGCTGAAGACCTGGGGGCCGGCGATGCTGGAGATGGTCGAGAAGCGGCTGGCGATGTGGGCCGTGATCGGTCTGGTCGTTCTGGTCGGCGGCGTGCTGGCGCTGAAGCTGCTGTAAGCAGACGATTGGCGGAACGGCCGAGGCGGAGTAGGAACGTCGTCCGATGATCCGTCTGTATCGCCTTCTGACCCGCTGGTGGACCGCCTTCGCCCTCGTGGCGTCGCTCGCCATTCTGGGCGCGGTCCATGCGTCCGAGCGGTTTCTGGGGCTGTCGCCCTGCAATCTCTGCCTGAAGCAACGCGAGGTCTTCTGGGGCGCGGTGACCGTGTCTCTGCTGGCGACCGGATGGGCCGTGGTCAGCCGGGCCAGCCGCGGAACGCCCCGCATCGCCTCCTTCCTGCTGTTCGTCATTTTCCTGACCGGCGCGGTGACCGCCACCTTCCACATGGGTGGCGAGCTGAAGTGGTGGAGCCTGCCCGCGACCTGTTCCGGCGCGGGCGCCGCCGCCGATCTGGAAAGCCTGACGGCGCTGGCGCTGGGCACCGGGCCGACCATCCGGGTGGCCATGTGCGACGCGGTGACGTGGAGCTTCCTCGGCCTGTCCATGGCAGGATGGAACGCGTTGATCTCGACCGGTCTGGCGATCTTCAGCCTGCTGGCCGCCAAACGCCCCAAGGACGCCCGTGCCCCCGGAAACCACTGAGCGGAAGCCCCATGTTCCCCTGCCCCGCCCCGGCCGGGGCGCGACGCAGGCGCGGATGGCCGAGATCCTGCGCGTCGATCACGCGGGCGAATATGCGGCGGTCCAGATCTATCGCGCCCAGCGGGCGGTGTTCGAGGCGGCGGGAAACCGTCCGGCTCTCGCCGCCGACATGGCTGAGATGGAGCGGCAGGAGGCCGTGCATCTCGCCCGGTTCGACGCTCTGCTGACGCACAACCGGGTGCGGCCGACGTTGATGACCCCGGTCTGGCGGCTGGCGGCCCAGGCTCTGGGCGCGGGCACCGCCCTGATGGGCGAGAAGGCGGCGCACGCCTGCACCGAGGCGGTCGAAAGCGTGATCGAGGAACACTACGCCGACCAGATCGCCGAGGTGGCGGATCGCGATCCGGCGCTGGCCGCCGAACTGCAGGTGTTCCGCGACGAAGAGCTGGCCCATCACGACCATGCGGTCGAGCAAGGCAGCCGCGAGGCGCCCGGCTATCGCGTGCTGAGCGCCGTGATCCGCGCGGGCTGCCGCGTGGCCATCAAGGTCAGCGAGCGCGTCTAGCGCGCGACGTCGAAGGCCAGCAGCAGGGTCTTCTCGAGGAAGAAGGCGTTGTCGTCGCTGAGGATGTAGAGGCGCACGCCGCCCGGCGTGCCCCGGACGGCGATCCCCTCGAAATTATCCACCGAGGCCGGGGGGCGCAGGGTGATAAGCGGCGGGCCGAGGGTCCCGTCCGGAGCCATGCGGCGGACCCGCGCGCGCAGCGTCAGGGGCGGCCGGTAGTAGCGCTCGAGGACGAACCAGCCACCCGACGGGTCACGGTCGGCGGAGGTGAACATGAAGCCGTCGTCGATCCGCGTAGGCGCCGCGGGCAGGGCGTGGCAGCCGATCGCCGTACAGGTCCAGGCGCCGCCGGCCTCGCCCAGCACCAGCCACGCGGGGCGGCCATCCTGATCCGGGGCGGCGGCCAGACCCTCCATGCCCTCGTTGCCGGGGAAGGCGGCGTCGGGATGGCGGACCGATACGGGCGTTTCCGCTCCGTCCCGGCCGTAGGACCAGATCCGGTCGTCCCGCTCGAAGCTGACCAGCATTCGGCCGTCGTCCAGCAAGGCCAGCCCTTCCGCGTCGGCGCCGCCCTTTCCGGCGCCGAGGGGCTCGCCGTCCAGACCTGTCAGAGGGCGGCGAATGGCGGAGTCGGCGCCGATCAGTCGTCCCTGCGCGTCCGTGCGGATGTCGAACCGGATCAGGCTGCCGAAGTCACTGACGGTCCAGGCGCCCGAGCCGTCGGCCGCCAGCTTCAGGTCCGACAGTCCGTGCAGGCTGGCCCCGTGCAGCGACAAGCCGCCGGCGTAACGGACACCGGGCGCCAGGGTCGCGCCGCCCGGGCCCAGCGGGACCGACCGGGCCTCCATCCGGACCGGCTGGATCGCATCCGTCTCGACGGGCTGGGCCGTGGTCATCGCGGCGCAGGCCGAGGCCAGCAGGATCGCCGCGACGATCCCGCCGCGTGGTGCGGCCTTCATGCCGCGCGCGACAGGCGAGGCGAGCCTTTGCGGGCGATCTTCTTGGGGTCCGCGTCGAACAGCTCGGCCAGCTTCTCGATCATCACCCCGCCCAGCTGCTCGACGTCGACGATGGTGACGGCGCGGCGGTACCAGCGGGTGACGTCGTGGCCGATGCCGATGGCGATCAGTTCGACCGGGCTCTGGGTCTCGATCCGCTCGATCACCTGACGCAGGTGTTTGTCCAGATACAGGGCGGCATTGGCCGATTGGGTCGAGTCATCGACCGGCGAACCGTCGGAGATGACCATCAGAATCTGGCGCGCCTCGGGTCGGCCCTTCAGACGGTCGTGCGCCCAGGTCAGGGCTTCGCCGTCGATGTTTTCCTTCAGCAGGCCCTCGCGCATCATCAGGCCGAGGTTCTTCTTGGCCCGGCGCCACGGGGCGTCGGCGGACTTGTAGATGATGTGGCGCAGGTCGTTCAGGCGGCCGGGCATCGGCGGCTTGCCGGCGGTGATCCAGGCTTCACGCGCCTGTCCGCCCTTCCAGGCGCGGGTGGTGAAGCCCAGGATCTCGACCTTGACCCCGCAGCGCTCCAGCGTCCGGGCCATGATGTCGGCGCAGACGGCGGCGACCATGATCGGCCGTCCGCGCATGGAGCCCGAGTTGTCCAGCAGCAGCGTCACCACCGTGTCGCGGAAGGGGCTCTCGCTCTCTGCCTTGAAGGACAGTGGGCTGGTCGGATCGGTGATGACCCGCGTCAGGCGCGCGGTGTCGAGCACGCCTTCCTCCAGATCGAAGGTCCAGGTGCGGTTCTGCTGGGCCATCAGCCGGCGCTGCAACTTGTTGGCCAGTCGGGCGACGATGGAAGACAGGGCGGTCAGCTGCTGATCCAGCAGGGACCGCAGCCGCTCAAGCTCGTTGGGATCGCACAGGTCGGCGGCGTCGATGGTCTCGTCGAAAGCGGTGGTGAAGACGCGATAGGCGTCGACCGCCCGGCCGTCGTCGGCATTGTCCTGACGGTTGGGCATGGCGCCCTCGTTCAGCTCGGGGCCGTCGTCGGAGGCCTCGCCGTCCATCTCGGCGGGCTGGCCGTCGGAGCCGGCGTCGCGATCCTGATCGGCGTCTGGATCGTCGGCGGATCCCTCCATCGACTGGCCGCCCTCTCCGCCGCCTTCATCCTCTTCCTCGTCCTGATCGTCGGAGGCTTCTGGGTCCTGCGGGTCCGGCTCTTCGTCGCCCTGGTCCTCGGACGCGTCGTCACCGCGACCGTCGCCGGGATCCAGATCGAGCGCGCGAAGCACCTCCCTCATCGCCTTGCCGAAGGCGGCCTGATCGCTGGCGGTCGCGGTCAGGCGGTCGATCTGGTCTCCTGCCTTCGCCTCAAGCTCGGCGCGGACCTTGTCCAGCATGGCGCCGGCGCCATCGGGCGCACGGTCGCCGGTCAGCCGCTCGCGGACCAGCAGGGCGACGGCCTCGGCCACGGGCACCCGATCCGCCTCGGCCCGCAGGGCGCCGGTGCGCTCCAGCCGTGTCAGCAGAGCGGCGTTCATATTGGCGCGGACACCAGCCAGAGACGTTGAACCCACGGCCTCGACGCGCGCCTGTTCGACGGCCTCGAACACCTCGGCGGCGCGACTGTCGGCCGGGCGAAGACGGGCGTGGACGGTTTCGTCGTGATTGGCCAGCCGAAGGGCCAGCCGGTCGGCCTGACCCCGGATGGTGGCGCTGTCGGACGCCGACGGCTCGCGCGGCGGATGAGGCAGGGTCAGCAGGCCGTTGGCCAGTTTCGGCCCGTCGGAGCCGAAGGCGACCTCAAGTTCCGACTGTTCGGCCAGGGCGCGCGCGGCATGGGCCAGCGCGCGCTTGAAGGTTTCCGCCGGCGTTTCGGATGTGGCCATGCTCTCTACCTAACCCTTCCTGCCCCGGGCGGAGAAGGAAGAATCAGGCCGCGTTGGCCGCGCCGGACTTCTTGGCCTTCTGCTTGTCGTCGTGGGCCTTCATGCCTTCGGCGATCAGGGCGGCGGCTTCGCCGGCGTCGCCCCAGCCCTGGACGGTGACGGACTTGTTCTTCTCCAGATCCTTGTAGCGGGTGAAGAAGTGCTCGATCTGCTCGACCAGGATCGCCGGCAACTGACGGTAGCTGGCGATGTCGGTGTAGTAGGGGTTCAGCTTGTCTACCGGCACGGCCAGGATCTTGTCGTCGCCGCCGGCCTCATCGACCATGCGCAGAACGCCGATCGGACGGCAGCGGATGACGCAGCCGGGCACCACGGGCGACGGGTTCAGCACCATGACGTCGCAGGGGTCGCCATCATCGGCCAGGGTGTGCGGCACGAAGCCGTAGTTGCCCGGATAGTACATGGCGGTGTGCAGGAAGCGGTCGACGAACAGCGCCCCGGAATCCTTGTCCATCTCGTACTTCACCGGCAGACCGCCCTGGGGGATCTCGATGATGACGTTCAGGTCCCACGGCGGGTTAGGGCCGACCGGAATGGCGTCGATGTTCATTGCAAGCTCTGGTGTGCGAGTGCGAAGGGCAGTCGCGGGTGATAATCCCCGAGGGGTCTTTGAGCAAGCGATCTTGCCTGTCGCGCGATATCGACCAAAGGATAGGCGATGACGTCCTTCGACTGGCTGGCGCTGGCCCTCTTCTTCATCTGCTGGCTCGGATACGATCCGTTGCTGCGCCTGCTGGCCCGGCGCAGCGGGGCGCTGAACGAGGACATGCTGACCATCCGCCATGCGTGGATGACGGCCATGACCCATCGCGAGATCCGGCTGCTGGACAGCCAGCTGCTGGGGCATTCGATCAATTCGGGCTCGTTCTTCGCCTCCTCCAACCTGCTGTTGATCGCTGCGGTCGGCGGTATCCTTTTCGGCGGCGAGAACGCCCTGCGCGGCTTTGCGGCCGTGGGAGCGGAGGATGTGCCGATCAAGCTGCTGGAGGCCAAGCTGGCGCTGGTGCTGGCCTGCCTGGCGCGGGGCCTGCTCGATTTCATCTGGTCGATCCGGCAGATGAATTATGCTCTGGCCCTGATCGGGGCGGCGCCGGAAATTCATTCCGAGGGGGACAAGGTCGCGTTCGGTGCGGCGACGGCCCGGGTGCTGAACCCCGCGTTGGCGTCCTTCAGTCAGGGGGTGCGGGGCTATTACTTCGCCCTGGCCGCGGCGGCGTGGCTGTTTGGGCCGATCTGGCTGGCGCTGGGCGTGGGTTCGGCCTTCGCCCTGCTGGTGTGGCGTCAGGCGGCTTCGCCGGCCGCGAGGGCGATCCGAACCGCCAGACGCCTGCTGGACGCAAATCAGAGCGGTCAGGCATAGTATTTCGCACTTGCAGCATCACGGAGTGCGTGATCCGAGGCTGAAACATGTCGGAAAGACGTGGAATTATGACTCGCGGGGGTCGGTTTTGTAACCATGCGTGATGGTGATCAGCGATAACCCGCTTGACCCATTGTGCATCGCAACCTAGATTGACCTTCGACGCCTCCGGGCGTCTTGCCCTTCCTGGGCGTTTCCTCCCTATAGACTTTTATGCCGCGCCTCAGGGCGCGGCTTTTTTTTGTTTCGCGCGGGGGGCAAGTCTGGGAGGGGGAAGCCCCGGAGGTCTGTTTTCAGCGTCTCCAGTCGTCGGCCGCCAGAGCCGCGATGACCCGGGCGATCGCCGCGCGGCAATATTCAAACCCCTTGCCCGGCTTCAGTGTCGTCTCATCCAGATAAAGGGCGCGGCTCAGTTCGATCTGCACCGCCTCGAACCCGTCTTCCGGCCGTCCCCAGGTCTGGGTCGTGTAACCACCCGCATAGGGATGGTTGAGGCTCACCCGCCAGCCCAGTCCCTCGAACAGGGTTCTCAGCCGTTGCGTCAGTCGAGCGTCGCATGATGACCCGTGGCGGTCGCCCAGAACCACATCGGCCCCGCGCGTCCTTCCGGCCCCTCCGGTCGCCCGTGCGGGCATGGAATGCCAGTCCACGAGGATCGCCTGGCCGTGCACCGTGCGCGCTGTCTCCATCAGCCTCGTCAGAGCCGCATGATAGGGAGCGTGCGCCGTCTTCAACCGCCGGGTCGCCTCGGCCATATCCAGCGTCCGGTCATACAGGGCCACGCCGTCGCCGGTGCGACGGGGAATGACGCCGAAGCCCGCGGAGGTCTTGGATGACACGCCCGCGACCATGGCGTCGGGGATCAGGACGGGATCCAGTTCGTCCGGCGCCCGGTTCAGGTCGACATAGACTCGACTCAGCCGGCCGGCGATCACCGGCGCGCCGTGATCCGGCCCCGTGGCGATCAAATGGTCCACCAGCGCATCCTCGGCGCTGCGCAGACTGGCCAGCGACAGTCCCGGCGCCGGGTTGAGGTCGTCGGGCCGGATCGCGCCCGAATGGGGCGAGGCGAACACCAGCGGCCCCGCCTGACCGACGGGCGGGAAGATCTGATAGGGGGTGATCGGGTCGACCCGGGCGGACGTCATTGAAACCGCATAGCCTGTTTCGGCGCTCCATCCACAGGTGGAGCATACCGCCAAACGTTGATTTTCATGGCCGGTTTACTGTTGGTCGCCTAGGCTCCCTGTCTTGATTACGGGGACCGATCGGGCATGGCGCGTATACTGCTGGCGGAAGACGACGCCTCCTTGCGGGGATTCCTGACCCGGGCGCTGGAACGCGCCGGCCATCAGGTGATCGACTGCGAGAACGGCGACGACGCCATCGACGCCCTCGAACACGGCCCCTATGACCTGCTGCTGACCGATATCGTCATGCCGGGTGCGGACGGCATCGAGGTGGCGCGCGTCGCCGCCGCCCGTCAGCCGGGCCTGCGCATCATGTTCATCACCGGCTTCGCCGCCGTCGCCCTGTCGGCGGCTCAGGCCAGTCCTCAGGCCAAGGTCCTGTCCAAGCCCGTCCATCTGCGTGACCTAGTCAACGAGGTCGACCGGATGGTCGCCGCCTGAGACCATCGACGCCTTCAACCGCCGTCCGGCGTCGGTCCACGACGGAACACGACATGACCCACTTTTCGCCCTTGCTGTTTCCGGGGCGACCGGGTTATAGACGCCACCTTCCCGTTCCGGGCGGTGCTCACGCATTGACCGGAACCGTTACGGCGGATGCGTAGCTCAGCGGGAGAGCACCTCGTTGACATCGAGGGGGTCACAGGTTCAATCCCTGTCGCGTCCACCATTCTTTTCCCACACATTGTTAGTTGAAACCACCGCTCCGGCGGCCCGAAGTCGTGCTTGCCGGGCAAGACGCGGGCTTGAGCCGGCTCGACGCGAGGCCGAGCCGGCGGGTGTTCAGGCGGCCATGACGGCAGGCGGGTCCAGCGGGGCGCTGGCCTCGGCGACCCAGTCTTCCAGAAGCACCAGGATGCCGTCATCGACCTCGGCGTCGAACTTGCGGGCGAACAGGTCCGGGCTGGCCTTCAGCATCGGCGCGTCGGCCAGGGTAAAGGTCCGTGGACGAAGCTTGATGTCGCCGTCAGGGATCCAGTCGATCGCCCGCATGTCGTCGTTGATCATGCGGCCGTGCTGGTCGGTGTTCTTCATCACCGTCTGGAAGAAGCCTTCGTCGGCGATGAAGGTGTTTCGGTAGAAGGCCTTGAACCGGTCCGCCTTACGGTCATGGCAGACGAACTGGCAGAAGCGGCGGGTGACCATCATCCACTGTGTGCCGATATAGGGGGTGGCGCCGCGCAGGAACGGCCGCCGGACGAAGGTGCGCACAATGCGGTCGCGCAGCTCGAAGGCGACATTCTGGATGCGGGCCAGGGTGTCGGGCCGGATCTGGCGCTGGTCGAGGGCGCGGATGAATTCCTTGCCCCGGTTCAGGGTCAGGAAAGCCTTGATGTCGGTCTGGGACTTGAGCGGGAAATCCTGGCCGCTGAGGTTGATGAAGACTTCCCAGTCGTCGCTCATCTCCAGCAGGCGCGCCATGCCGCGCAGCTCGGCGTCAATCAGGCTGTACCCGCCCCAAAGGGCACGTCGGCTCTCGATCACCTCGGCGTTGGGATAGGGAGCGAGGAAGTCGCGGATCTCCTGTTCCAGCGCCGGACCCGAGTTGCGGTCGATGTGGACGACATACTGGTTTGCGGGATCGTGGATGGCCCGGAACAGGCGTTTGAATTGTTCCGGATACCGGTGGACCAGGATCAAATAGCCGATCATGCGAGGCGCCCTCCGGGACCGGAGGGAAGGGCCGACGCGCGGGCGCGCGCGACGGCCAGCTCGATGAGCCATGTCATGGGGCACAGGTTTCGAAGGGTGATCAAACCGGACCGGATCAACCGCGGGGAGGCGGTTCGCTCTCGGCGACCATGGCTCCTAGATGGGGACGATCCGGGGAATTGCCAGCGACGCAAGTGACGGCTGGCGCCTGTTGCACAACCTATAAGTGTTGACTATCGAAATTCTAAAGCTAAGGATGTGTCATCACAGGCGAGGGCGTGGGCCCTTCGGGAGTCCAGCGTCCGGATGACTTTGGCCGACGTGGTCTTGAGATATCCCGCCAGAAGATCGCACCCGGCCGTCGTCGGCAGGCCGGCTACGTCGAACACATCCTTGGCGGCATAGGGCACGCCGTGAAGCGGACCTGGCTCCGCGCCTTTCGCCAAGGCCCGGTCCGCCTCTCGCGCCCCGTCCAGCGCCGTCTCCGCCGTCACCAGAAGAAAGGCGCCATAGCGATCGTTCAGCCGCTCGATCCGGTCCAGAAAGTACCGGGTGGCCTCCGCCGAGGACAGCGCTCCCCGACGGATCAGGGCGCCGATCTACAGCGCCGACATCTCATGAAGCGGCTGGTCCATCATCCCGCTCATCGTCAGACATCAAAACAACCTATGCGAGTTTGACGCCCGTGTCGCGCTTCAGGGTGAGGCTGCTCGCAGCCGCCTTCGCGTCAGCCCCTTCTCCGCACCGCAACGGCGCCTATGTTGGGGACACCTGACACAGAGGACTGACATCATGGCCGAAACTGAAACCGCGATCCTGGCCGGCGGCTGCTTCTGGGGCGTGCAGGATCTGCTGCGGCGCTATCCGGGCGTGATCGACACCCGGGTGGGCTATTCCGGCGGCGACGTGTCCAACGCCACCTATCGCAACCACGGCGACCACGCCGAGGCCATCGAGATCGTGTTCGATCCGAAGGTGATCTCGTACCGCCGTCTGCTGGAATTCTTCTTCCAGATCCATGATCCGTCGACCCTGAACCGTCAGGGCAACGACCGGGGCCGCAGCTATCGCTCGGCCATCTTCTACACTTCGGATGAACAGAAGCAGGTCGCGCTGGACACCATCGCCGACGTCGACGCCTCGGGCATCTGGCCCGGCAAGGTGGTGACCGAGGTCGAGGCGGCCGGGCCTTTCTGGGAAGCCGAGCCCGAGCATCAGGATTATCTGGAGCGGCTGCCGGACGGCTATACCTGCCACTTCATCCGGCCGGGCTGGGTCCTGCCGGTGCGCGCCGAAGCGCACTGATCCGGCCGGGGCGTGCTAGGCTGGCGGCCTGATCCACAGGAAGCCGCCATGACGCTGATCGACGCCCGCCACGGCCAGATGTTTCCGGTGCTGGACGCGGGCCAGATCGCCACGGCGACGCGCTTCGCCAGCGACGCCGAGCGGACCTTCGCGGCGGGGGAAACCGTGTTCGACATCGGCGAGCACAATGCGCCGGTGTGGGTCATTCTGACCGGATCGATCGTGGTCGTCCGCCGCGACGGTCTGGGGCACGAGAAGCCGATCACCACCCAGACGGCCGGTCAGTTCACCGGCGAAGTCAGCCAGTTGGCCGGTCGGGCTTCTCTGGCGGCGGGGACGGCGGGACCGGAGGGCTGCACCGCCCTGCCGCTGGACGCCGCCCATCTGCGGGCGCTGGTGATCGGTTCGGCCGACCTGGGCGAGATCGTCATGCGAGCCTTGATCCTGAGGCGGGTCGGGCTGATCGAGGGCGGCGCCTCGGGATCGGTTCTGGTCGGGCGACCGGGCGAGGCGAACCTGACGCGGTTGCAGGGCTTCCTGACCCGCAACGGCTATCCCAACACCCTGCTGGATGCGGACGACGACGCCGAAGGGCGGGCCATCGTCCACCGGCTGGGCATCCACGTCGATGACCTTCCCCTGATGGTCTGTCCGAACGGAACGGTGCTGAAGCGGCCCAGCGACAGCGAGGCGGCCATCTGTCTGGGTATGACGCCCGATCTGGATCCGGAGACGGTCTATGACGTGGCCGTGGTCGGCGCCGGGCCAGCGGGTCTGGCCACGGCCGTCTATGCGGCGTCCGAAGGATTGTCGGTCCTGGTGCTGGATCAGCGGGCCACGGGCGGGCAGGCGGGGGCCTCGGCGCGGATCGAGAACTACCTGGGCTTTCCGACCGGCATCTCGGGCCAGGCCCTGGCGGGGCGGGCCTACAATCAGGCGCTGAAATTCGGGGCAGAGATCGCCATTCCGCTGGAAGTCGCGCGGCTGGACTGCGGGTCGATCGAGGCGCCCGGTCAGGCGCCGCTGAAGCTGGAGCTGACGACCGGGGCGGTGGTGCAGGCGCGTACGGTGGTGGTCGCCTCGGGCGCCCGCTATCGCCGGCCGCCGATCGAGAACCTGTCGATCTTCGAGGGGGCGGGGGTGTCTTACTGGGCTTCGCCGGTCGAGGCGCGGCTGTGCGAGGGCGAAGAGGTGGCGCTGGTGGGCGGCGGCAACTCGGCGGGGCAGGCGGTCGCCTTCCTCGCTCCGAAGGTGAAGAAGCTGCATCTGATCATTCGCGGGGAGGGGCTGGAGGCCTCGATGTCGCAGTATCTGATCGAGCGGATCGCGGCCCTGCCTAACGTAGAACTGCATGTGCGGACCGAGGTCGCCGCCCTGAAGGGCGATCACCGCAGCGGACTGGTCGGGGCCATTTACCGCGACAGGACGACAGGCGAGACCCATCATTGCGACCTGCGCCACCTGTTCCTGTTCGTCGGCGCCGATCCCAATGCGAACTGGGTCGAGGACTGCGTCACGGTGGATGCGAAGGGGTTCGTGGTGACGGGCGGTTCGCCCCTGTCGCTGCAGACGGATCGTCCCGGCGTCTTCGCCATCGGCGATGTGCGGGCGGACTCGACCAAGCGGGTGGCGGCGGCCGTGGGCGAGGGGGCGGCGGTGGTCAGCCAGATCCACCAGTATCTGGCGACACTGGAACGACCGGCGAAGGACGGGGCGTAGCAGTCCCGCCCGGCCATGCTGGATGCACGACCGGGCGGGACCTTCGCCAGACTTAAGCGGCGTCGACCAGGACAATCTCGGCGTCGTTGACGGCCGTAACGGTCACGGTGTCCTCGCCGGTGATGGCGACGCCGTCCCGGGCGCCGATGCGGACGCCGTTGACCTCGACCTCGCCCTTGGCGGGCACCAGATAGCCGCGCCGGGTCGCGCCCAGCGGATAGGCGGCGCTTTCGCCAGCCTTCAGGGTCGCGCCGACCACGCGGGCGTCCGTGCGGATCGGCAGCGCGTCCTTGTCATCCTCGAAGCCCGAGGCCAGGACCACGAATTGACCGGCGCGGTCGCCCTTGGGGAAAGGCTTGGCGCCCCAGGCAGGCGGTTCGCCGCGCCGGGTCGGCTCGATCCAGATCTGGAAGATCCGGGTCAGGTCGGGTTCGGCGTTGTACTCGGCGTGGCGGATGCCGGTGCCGGCGCTCATCACCTGGACGTCGCCGGCCTCGGTGCGGCCCTTGTTGCCCAGGCTGTCCTCGTGGGTGATGGCCCCTTCGCGGACGTAGGTGATGATCTCCATGTCGGCATGGGGGTGAGGGGGAAAGCCCGAGCCGGCCGCGATCTCGTCGTCGTTCCAGACCCGCAGGCTGCCCCAACTCATCCGCTTGGGATCATAGTAGCTGGCGAAGGAGAAATGGTGTTTGGCGTTCAGCCAACCGTGGTTGGCGCCGCCCAAAGTGTCGAAAGGTCTGCGCTCGATCATCGTCTTGTCTCCGGCGCCGGGCTGTCCCGGCGCGCTCTGCGTTGAGGCGAAGATAGCGTCGGCCGTGAGATCAGAAATAGAAACGAATGAAACTTATCGTTTCCATCGACGAACATGCGACGATGGCTCGTATGCAAAAGGGATCGGCGAAGGTTACATGGCGTTCAGGTGACGCTCCACGGCGATTGGCCTAGGGAACGTCCATCATGTCTCGCATCGTCCGGAGAAACCCATGCACAGACGTCAACTTCTCATCGCCGGCGGAAGCCTGATGGCCCTGTCGGCCTGCGCCTCGACCGGCGTCGCCTCGGGCGTGGCCGCAAGCCCCGCCGACGTCGCCGAAGAAGCGCGCATCGCCCGCGCCGTTCTGCCCGTCTCGGCCCCGAAGGCCGAACTGCTGCAGCCCTGGACCGGCCCCTATGACGGCGTGCCGCCGTGGGACAAGGTCACTCCGGCCAAACTGCGCGAAGCCATGCTGGAAGGCATCGAGCTGAACCGCGCCGACGTCGCCGCCGTGGCGAACAACCCCGAGGCGCCGACCTTCGCCAATACCCTGGTGGCGATGGAGCTGATGGGCGGTCCGCTGGACCGCGCGGTCAACATCTACAGCGTTATGACCGGCAACATCGGCGGCGATGAATACGACGCCGTCGATACGGAAATCTCACCCATCCTGTCGGCCGCCTTCGATGAGATCAGCTTCAATGACAAGCTGTTCCAGCGCGTGAAGACCGTGGCCGACAACGCCGACGCCATGGGCCTGAACGCCCAGCAGAAGCGCCTGGCCGAACGCAGCCGCGACAGCTTCATCCGCTCGGGCGCCAATCTGGACGCTGCGGGCAAGGCCGAGCTGGGCCGCATCAACACCGCCCTGACCAACGCCTTCACCAGCTTCGGCCAGAAGGTCGTGGCAGACGAGAACGCCTGGACGGTGATCCCGACGGAAGCTGGCATGGCCGGCCTGCCCGCCTCGAACAAAGCCGCAGCCGCCTCGGCCGCGCGCGCCAAGAACGTGCAGGGCTGGGTCATCGTCAACACGCGTTCCAGCGTGGATCCGTTCCTGACCTTCGCCGATGACCGCGCTCTGCGCGAGACGGTCTGGAAGAAGTTCGTCAACCGCGGCGACAACGGCGACGCCAACGACACCAATGCGACCATCGCCACCATCGTCTCGCTGCGGGACAAGCGCGCCAAGCTGCTGGGTTACAAGAACCACGCCGAACTGCGCATGCAGGACACGATGGCAAAGACCCCGGCCGCCGCCATGGCCCTGATGGAGCGCGTCTGGGCCCCGGCCAAGGAGCGGGTCGTCGAGGAAGTCGCCGATATGAAGGCGATCGCCGGTTTCGACATCGAGCCCTGGGACTACCTGTATTTCGCCGAGAAGGTCCGCAAGGCCAAGTACGACCTGGATCAGAACGAGTTGAAGCCGTATTTCGAGCTGAACGCGGTTCGCGCTGGCTCCTTCTACATGGCCGAGCGCCTGTACGGCTTCCAGTTCAAGAAGCTGCCCGCCGGAACCGTGCCGGTGTTCGAGCCTGACGTGTCCGTCTACGAGGTCCACGACAAGGTCTCGGGCCGTCTGATCGGTATCTACTACACCGACGACTACGCCCGTGCGGGCAAGCGGTCAGGCGCCTGGATGACCACCTACCGGTCGTTCTCGACGCTGGACGGATCGAAGGCCATCCTGGCGTCGAACAACAACAACTTCACCAAGCCCGAGCCGGGCGAGCCCGTCCTGATCTCGCTGGACGACGCCGAGACCCTGTTCCACGAATTCGGCCACACCCTGCACTACTACAGCTCCGTGGTGACCTATCCGTCGTTCGGCAATACGCCGCGCGACTTCGTGGAATATCCGTCGCAGGTGCATGAGCACTGGGTGCTGAGCCGCCCGATCCTCGACGGCTTCATGAAGCACTACCAGACGGGCGAGCCCATGCCGCAAGCGCTGGTGGACAAGGTCGACGCCTCGGGCACCTTCAACCAGGGCTACGCCACCGTCAGCTACCTTTCCTCGGCCCTGGTCGATATGGACCTGCATACCCAGGCGACGCCCCCGACCGACATCGACGCCTTCGAGAAGGCCTCGCTCGCGCGTCTGGGCATGCCGAAGGAGATCGTGATGCGGCACCGCCTGCCGCAGTTCAATCACCTGTTCACGTCCGACGCCTATTCGGCCGGCTATTACAGCTACCTGTGGTCCGAAGTGATGGACGCCGACACCTGGGCCTATTTCGAGGAGTCGGGCGACGTGTTCAATCCGGACATCGGCGGCCGCTTCAAGTCGATCATGCTGGCGCCCGGCAACACCACGGACCGCGGCGAGGCCTATCGCGCCTTCCGCGGCCGCGACCCGGACGTCGCGGCCCTGCTCAAGGTTCGCGGCTTCCCCGTCAGCTAGGATTCAGCGAAACAGGAACGGGCGGCCGACGATCTGTCGGCCGCCCGTTTTGCTGTCCGGTCGATCTCCCTGGAGGTCAGGCGTCGACGGGGGTCCGTGTGATCGCCAGCCGGCCCAGATAACGTTTCAGCTGTTCCAGCGCCGCCGTGTCCCGTCCATCGGACCGCCGGTCGAGATTGTCGATCAGCACGCCGACGATGACCTCGGCTTCGCGCGGCGTCGAGGGGATGTGGTCGAGAATGTATCGCTCGGCCGACATCAGCTCGTCCCAGACGGCCTCGGCCTGGGCCTTGTGCCACTGGTTCCAGAAAGCCGACGCCTTCTCAAAGGTCCAGGACCCGTTCATCGCGCCGCTCCATTCGTGGAAGCTGTGAGCGGGCTTCCCAGACGCCCAGCAAGGCGATGAGCATCAGTTCCAGCCAGACGACCCAGCGGATGGTGACGGCCGACCAGAACAGGGCGTCCGGACGCATCAGCGCGGCCAGATAGGTCGAGACAGCGACGAACTGGCAGCCGGCGGCCGCCAGCAGCCACCAGCGGTTCACCGCCATGCCCAGCCCCAGCAGGACCGCGAACAGGCCTAGCGACGACAGGGCGACGGCCCAGCGCAGCTTGCCGATCGCATAAGGCTCCAGCCATGGCGTCACCAGCAGAACGATCACCAGAGCCAGGGCGACGGCGCGCTCGGGCCAGCGCCCGAGAACGGTCATGACGCCGAGAGTGACCACGGTGATGATCAGTAGAATGGACTGGATCATGCGCCGTCTCCCACGCGTCGTAGCGGACAGATTCCACGGTCGTCACGCCGCAACGGACAGGGTGACGACGTCGGGCGCGACCCCGGTCGGCTTACGAATGCGGTCATCTGGCTTGGATTCCGTCGGCCCATCGAAGCTCCAGCGCACGCCCTGCTGCTCCGCGACGCTCAGCAGATTGTCGTGGGTCTTGATGACCGCGCCACGTGCATGGCTCAACAGCTCCAGACCGCCGATCAGGCTGGTCAGGGCGTCCTGGCCCACGGCGGCGGCGAATCCCGCTTCGCTGCGCCCCAGAACCATCTGATGGCCCAGCATCATGGCCTCGGCGATGGCTTCGTCGATCTTGCGTTCCGTCGTGCGGAGCTGGCGTGCCGCCTGGGTTCCGACCTGGTGTTTGTTCATCTGATGCTCCCTCCGCCCTGAGGCGGTGCGTGTGACAAGGCAGCGTCAGCGCTCCACTCCGGGCGGCTGGTGGTCGAAGATCATCTGGGCGGTGTTGACCGCCGAGACGCCAAGGAGCGCCAGCATGGAAAACAGCAGGAAGAAACCGAGCACCCAGACCAGCCGCACCAGCCTGGACTCGGGAAGAGGAGGCAGTTGTGGTCGGTTCGAGACGGTCGGCCGCCGGTCGCTGTCGCCCGGAGACAGTGCGTCTGTCGCAGGGCGATGAGGCGCCCGACCGGGGCGTCGGGAAATAGGTATAGGTGAATCCGGGTAATCACCCAGAAGCGCGGACGCCTCGTAACGATTGACCACGCCGAGCTTCTGGTAGGCGCTGCTCAGGTGGTTCGAGACGGTCTTGTCGCTGCGGATGTTCAGACGCCGCGCGATCTCCTTGTTCGACAGGCCCTCGCCTGCGAGTTGAACGCACTGCCGTTCACGTGGCGTGAGCCGCTCGGGCATCGCGTCCGTCTCTCCCCATCTCACAGACTGAATACGCAATTTCGTGGTGAACGCCACGCCGATTCCGACGAACGCCTCACTCGGTCAGGGCGGACCAGATTGTCGAGAGATGGAGGCGCGACGCGCGGAAGAAGGCTTCCGCGCGTCGCTGACTTCAGGTGACCTTCTTCGCCACCGTGACGCCCAGCACCAGGAAGACCGCGAAGACGATCAGGGCGAGGACGAACAGGAACTTGGCGATACCCGCGGCGGCGCCGGCGATGCCGCCGAAGCCGAGCACGCCCGCGACGATGGCGATGACGGCGAAGATGAGAGCCCATTTCAGCATGGCGAGGTGTCCTTGTTTCAGGACTCGGAAACGGGCCGTGGCGACGCTTGTTCCGACCTTAACCGCTGTTGCGCAGTCCCGCCGCGACGCCATTGATGGCCAGCAGGATGCCCTCGCGGACGCGGGGGTCGTCGTCGCCAGCGCGGCGGCGCCGGATCAGCTCGATCTGGACGTGGTTCAGTGGCTCGACATATGGCATCCGCAGCCGGATCAGCCGGTCCAGCTCGGGCTGGCCTCCCAACAGATCGGCCTGGCCGGTGATCGCAAGGACGGCTGCGTAGGTCCGGTCCCACTCATCCTTGATGGCGCCGTAGATGGAGGCCCCGAGGTTGGCGTCCGGAACCAGTCGGGCGTAGCGGCGGGCGATGGTCATGTCGGCCTTGGCCATGATCATCTCCATGTTCTGGATCAGTGTGCGGAAGAAAGGCCATTCCCGGCCCATGGCCTGAAGCTCGGCCATATCCATACCCTGGACCGCACTGCCGAAACCGAACCAGCCAGGCAGCATCACGCGCGACTGCGACCAGCTGAACACCCAGGGAATGGCCCGCAGGTCCTCGATGGCGGTGGAGGCGGTGCGCGACGCCGGGCGCGAGCCGATCTTCAGCTCGGCCAATTCGGCGATGGGGGTGGCGGCGCGGAAATAATCGACGAAGCCGGGCGTTTCGTACACCAGCGCCCGATAGGCCTGCATCGAGGCTTGTGACAGGGCCGAGGCGGTCTTGCCGTGCTTCAGCGTCAGGGCATCGTCCGGCGGCGGGGCCAGGGAGGCGATCAGCACACCGGCGGTCAAGGCGTCGAGGTTGCGCCGCGCCACGTCGGGCTCGCCGTACTTGTTGGCGATGACCTCGCCCTGTTCGGTGATCCGGATCCTGCCGGCGACCGTCCCTGTCGGCTGGGAGATGACGCCGGCGAAGCTGGACCCGCCGCCGCGCCCGACGGCGCCCCCCCGGCCGTGGAACAGCTGCAGCTTCAACCCTGCCGCATTGGTGACCTCCAGCAGGGCGCGCGACGCCTCGTGCAACTCCCACGTCGAAGTCAGGTAGGAGCCGTCCTTGTTGGAGTCTGAATAGCCGATCATGACTTCCTGCACGCCGCGTGCGTTGGCGACGGCGAGGGCCGAGGGCTCCTTCAGCAGCCTTTCCAGGGTCGGCTTCGAGGCCCGAAGGTCGTCGATGGTCTCAAACAGGGGCGCGGCCTGGATCGGACATGAACCGGGGTCCTCGGGGCGATAGAGGCCGACCTCCTTGAGCAGCAGATAGACTTCCAGCAGGTCGGAGGCCGCGTCTGTCTTGGAGACGATATGGGTGCGGATCGCCTGGGGACCGAACAGGGCCAGAGCCCTGGAGGCGGCCTCGAGGATGGCGCGTTCCTTCAGCGTCTCCTCGGTATAGGCCGCATAGGGGCTGAACAGCAGGCGGCCCGAGGCCAGTTCGGCCGACAGCAGGGCGATGCGCGCTTCTTCGTCCAGGGCGGCGTAGTCTGCCTCGATCCCCGCGACCTTGAACAGATCGGCGACGACGCGTTCGTGCACGTCCGAGTTCTGGCGGAGATCCAGGGTCGCCATGTGGAAGCCGAAGATGTCGACCGCCGTGATCAGGCGAGACAGGCTGTCATCGGCGAAGGCCTGACCATGGTTGGCCACCAGACTGTCGCGCAGCACCGCCAACTCGGCCCGGAAGGCGGCGGGACCGTCGTAGGGCGGGGCCTCGAACCGGGCCGGGCGCGGCGCCGGCGACCCCGTGATCCGCTGGTGGGTCGCCGCAAGCCGGGCGTAGATCTCGGTCAGCGCGCGGCGATAGGGCTCGTCGGTGCGGTGCGGCGAGTCGTCGTCCGACGCGCCGGACAGAGCCGCCATCTCGGTCGAGACATGGGCCAGCGAGCCCGACAGGCTGAGCTCGGACCCCAGGGCGTTCACCTCCTCCAGATAGAAGCGCAGCACGGATCGCGCCGCCGTCGACAGAGCTGCGGTCAGGGTCTTGCCGTCGACATTGGGATTGCCGTCGCGGTCGCCGCCGACCCAGGCGCCGATGCGGATAAAGGGCTGAAGCTCGGGCGCCTCGAGACGCCGCCGCCAATCCGCCAGTTGTTCGGGGGCGACGCGAAGGAAGATGCGGTCGAGGAACGAGACCACGGTGTCGATCTCGTCCTGCACCACCAAACCGGTGGTCCGAACCAGCCGCGTGGCCCACAGGATCACCGTCTGGCGACGCAGGCCGCGCGACAGGATGTCGGGCGCGCAGGACAGGTCGTCGCGATCGCAGGCGTCCAGCAGGTCGGAGACGGCGGCGATCCGGTCGATCACGCTCTTGCGCCGCACCTCGGACGGGTGAGCGGTCAGGACGGGCGAGATCAGGGCCTCTTCCAGCAGGGCGCGGGCGTCTTCGGGCGATTTGCCCGCGGCGGACAGGCGGGCGAGGGCGCCTTCCAGCGTGTCGGGACGGGCGCCCTCGGCGGTCTGAAGCTGCGCGCGCCGCTTGCCCGCCCGGTCCTCGGCGACATTGGCCAGCAGCGAGAAGACCGCGAAGCCGTGGGCCAGACCTACCGCCTGATCCAGCGACAGCTCCGACAGCAGCCGTTCCAGCCGTCCCGCCGGATGTGAGCCCGGGTCGCGGTGGTAGGCCACCGAGGCCTGCCGCACCGCCTCGATCCGGTCATACAGATCCTGACCGCCCTCGTCGCGAATGACCTCGCCCAGCATCCCGCCCAGCAGGCGGACCTCTTCGCGCAAGCGGTCGTCACTGGGGGCAGGGGGCGCGACGGTGGCGGAAGGGGCGAGCATAGGCGGCATCCGGGGAGGGGTGGGATTTCAACGTTACCAACGTCGGGTGTTTTCACCACTTTCCGTTCGCAGCTGAAACGCAATGTGCGTGTGTCTGCGTTTAAAGTGGCCGACGGTCAGATAGACAGGTCGGCTTCTAATAACCTTGGCCATAAGCTATTCGATGTACGCTGATACGAGCGCGGTCCCCGCGCGGTGAATATTTGATGAGCTGCGCCAATGATCACCCATCTTCAACGTCTCGCCAAGCTGGGGTACCAGCCCGTAAACGCCCTCGACATCGGGGCTTATGATGGGACGTGGGCGGAGCAGCTCAAGCGCGCGTTTCCGGCCGCCCGAATTCATTGTTTCGAGGCCCAGGACCAGATGGAGCCGGCCTTGAAGGGGCTGACCCAGCGCCACCCGGATATCGGTTTCACCAAGGCCTTGCTGGGCTCTGACCCGTCCCGGGTCGTCGAGTTTCATGTGCAGGACACCAAACACGGATCGAGCGGCTCATCCGTCTACAAGGAGACGACCGGGTTCGAGACCCGGGTGGTGGCGATGCCGATCCAGACCGTCGATGATATTCTGGAGGGCATCCGGTTCCCGCTGGTGAACTTCATCAAGATCGACGTGCAGGGGGCCGAGATCGATGTGCTCAAGGGCGCCGTCGAGGCCATGAAGACGGCCGAGGTTCTGGTCACCGAACTGTCTCTGGTGGACTACAACGGGGGTGCGCCGCTGATTCAAGAGGTCATGTCGTTCCTGGCCGAGCACGGCTTCGTCCTCTATGAAATCGCCGATACGCACCGCCGCAAGAACCAGACGTTGATCCAGATCGACGGTATCTTCGTGAAGACGAACAGCCCTCTTCGCCAGAAGGCAAACTGGTGGAAGACGGCGATCGCGCTGGACCAGAAGGAAGTGAAAAAGGGCGCCCTTGAATCGGTTCGTCGGTTCCTGACCCGGGCGGGCTGACGCCTCCGCCTTGTCTTTGCCGCCCTTTTCCTCCATAAGCCCGCGCTTCCGGCGCAATTGAACCTGCGTCTCCACCATCACGACCCCCGTTTCGACGGGACGAGGATGGCGAGAACCCTCTGCCGACGTGATCGTCGCCAGAGGCCGCTTTCGTATGGAGATCAGTTCAGGCGCCCATTGAGGTGTGCATGTTCGAGGCTCTGAACGAAAGGCTGACTGGCGTATTCGACCGGATCACCGGTCGTGGGGCGCTGTCCGAGAAGGACGTCTCCGAGGCGATGCGCGAGGTTCGCGTGGCCCTGCTGGAGGCCGATGTCGCCCTGCCGGTCGTCAAGGACTTCATCGCCTTCGCCACGGAACGCGCCACGGGCGAAGAGGTCATCCGTTCGGTCCGTCCGGCCGATCAGGTGGTCAAGATCGTCTATGACGGCCTGGTCGAGATGCTGGGCGGCGAAGAGCCGACGCCGATCAATCTGAACGCCACGCCCCCGGCTGTAATCCTGATGGCGGGCCTGCAAGGGTCCGGCAAGACCACGACCTCGGCCAAGCTGGCGTTGCGGCTGACCAAGTTCGATCGCAAGAAGGTCATGCTTGCATCCCTCGATACGCGTCGTCCGGCCGCGATGGAGCAACTGGCCCAGCTCGGCAAGCAGATCGAGGTCGCCGTCCTGCCGATCGTCGCCGGCGAGAGCGCGGTCCAGATCGCGCGGCGCGCGCTGACGTCCGCCAAGCTTCAGGGCTTCGACGTCCTGATCCTCGACACCGCCGGCCGCATCACCCTCGACGAGGCCTTGATGGCCGAGGTCGCAGAGGTCGCGTCGGTCGCCAACCCGGTCGAGACCCTGCTGGTCGCCGATAGCCTGACTGGCCAGGACGCGGTCCGCACCGCCAAGGCCTTCCACGACCGCCTGCCCTTGACCGGCCTCGTCCTGACCCGCGCCGACGGCGACGGTCGCGGCGGCGCCATGCTGTCCATGCGGGCCGTCACCGGCCTGCCGATCAAATACATGGGCTCGGGCGAGAAGGTCGATGCGCTCGAAGTCTTCGACGCCCGCCGCGTCGCCGGCCGCATCCTGGGTCAGGGCGATATCGTCGCCCTGGTCGAGAAGGCCAGCCAGGAACTTGACCAGTCCAAAGCCGAGGCCATGGCCCGCAAACTGGCCAAGGGTCAGTTCGATCTCAACGATCTGGCGGCCCAGCTTCAGCAGATGAAGAAGATGGGCGGCATCCAGGGCATCATGGGCATGCTGCCTGGCGTCGCCAAGATGAAGAACCAGATGGCCGAGAGCGGCGTGGACGACAAATCCATCCTGCGTCAGGAAGCCATCATTTCCTCGATGACAAAGGCCGAGCGCAAGAAGCCCGACCTGCTGAACGCCAGCCGCCGCAAGCGGATCGCCGCCGGCGCCGGGGTCGAGGTCCAGGATATCAACCGACTGCTCAAACAGCACCGGCAGATGGCCGACATGGTCAAGTCCCTGTCCAAGGGCGGCCCCCGCAAGATGCAGCAGATGGCGGCCATGCTGGGCGGCCTCGGCGGAGGCGGCGGGATGCCCGGCCAGATTCCTGGCATGGGCGGCCCCGATATGAACCGATTGAAGGCTCTGGGAGGCGGCGCGATGCCGGAACCCTCGGCCGACGAAATGAAAGCCATTCAGGACCGGCTTGCCGGCCTGGGCGGCGGACAACTCCCGGGCCTGCCCGGTCTACCCACCAAGAAATAATCCGATTTAACGAAAGAGACTGAAAATGCTGAAGATTCGTCTGGCCCGCGGTGGCGCCAAGAAGCGCCCCTATTACTACATCGTCGTCGCCGACTCCCACGCTCCCCGGGACGGCAAGTTCCTGGAGCGCGTCGGCACTTACAACCCGATGCTGCCCAAGGACGGCGAGAAGCCTCGCGTCACGCTGAAGGCCGACCGGATTTCGGAATGGCTCGGCAAGGGCGCCCAGCCGACCGACCGCGTCGCGCGCTTCATCAGCCAGAGCGCGGATGAAGCCCTGGCCGGCAAGGTCAAGTGGACCCAGTCGAACAACCCGAACAAGGGCGCTCCGGGCAAGAAGGCCCAGGAACGTTCGGCCGAGCGCGCCCAGCGCGAAGCCGACCGCGCCGAGGCCGAAGCCGCCGCCAAGATCGAGGCCGCCGAAGCCGCCCAGAAGGCCAAGGAAGACGCCGCCGCCGCCGCCGAAGCCGCCAAGAACGCTCCGGCCCCGGAACCGGAAGTCGTCGAGGAAGCCCCCGCTGAAGAAGCCGCTGCCGCCGAGGAAGCTCCGGCCGCCGAAGCCGCCGCCGAAGAAGCCCCGGCTGCCGAAGCCGACGCTGAAGAAAAGACCGAAGCCTAAGGCTTCACATCCGCTCCGGGCGAAAGCCCGGGGCCAGATGGCGGGAGGGCAGTGTTCGAGGTTTCGGACGCTGCCTTTCTGTTATCCGGCCTTCTGTTATCGGAGCGGATCTTGATCTGGATCCCGGCCCTGGCCGGAACGAGCGGGAGCGGTCGCATGACCCCATCGGACAAACTCATCCTCGTCGGCCACGTCGCCGGCGGGTTCGGGGTGCGGGGCGAGGTCAAGATCACGGCCTATACCGCCGATCCTCTGGCGCTGACGGCCTATGGGCCCTTGTTGCGCAGTGACGGCTCGCACGCCCTGACCGTGACCACGGCGCGTCCGACAAAGGACGGGATCGTCGGTCGGGTGAAGGAGGTCGAGACCAAGGAACAGGCCGACGCCCTGCGGAACCTGAAGGTCTATGTCCCCCGCGACCGCTTTCCAGAGCCCGAGGAAGACGAATTCTATCTGGCGGATCTGGTCGGGCTGGAAGCGCGCGATCCGGCCGGCGTCGTGCTGGGGGTGGTCCGCACGGTGCAGAATTTCGGCGCCGACGACATGCTGGAGATCACCCCGGCGGCCGGCGGCCAGACCTGGTATTTGCCCTTCACCAAAGAAGCGACGCCGGAGCTGCACATCGTCGAAGGCTGGCTGCTGGCCGTACGTCCCGAGGAAGTGGGCGAGCGCGAGCCGGAGTAGACTCGCTAAGCTTGCGGCGACGCTTTCCCGTGCCGACATAGGGGCTCGCCACACGAGGGAACCCCATGGCCGATCTGTCCGACTTTCCGATCACCAAACTTTGGCCGGCGAAACATCCGGACCGGCTGCAGCTCTATTCGCTGCCGACGCCCAACGGGGTGAAGGTCTCCATCATGCTGGAGGAGATCGGCCTGCCGTACGAGCCGCACCTGATCGACATCACGAAGAACGAGACCTGGGGGCCGGAGTATCTGTCGCTGAATCCCAACGGAAAGATCCCGGCGATCATCGATCCCGACGGCCCGGGCGGACAGCCTCTGGGCTTGTTCGAGAGCGGCGCTATCCTGATCTACCTGGCCGAGAAGACCGGCAAGCTGCTGCCCGCCGATCCGGCCGCCCGCTATCAGACGATCCAGTGGGTGATGTGGCAGATGGGCGGTCTGGGCCCGATGTTCGGCCAGCTGGGCTTCTTCCACCGCTTCGCCGGCAAGGACTATGAGGACAAGCGTCCGCGTGATCGCTACGTGGCGGAATCGAAACGCCTGCTCGGGGTTCTGGAGACGCGGCTCGAGGGGCGCGACTGGACCATGGGCGACGAATACACCATCGCCGACATCTCGATACTGGGCTGGGTGCGAAACCTCGTCGGCTTCTACGAGGCGGGTGAGATCGTCGATTACGCCAGCCTGAAGAACGTACCCGCCTGGCTGGAGCGCGGTCTGGCGCGGCCGGCGGTGCAGCGCGGGCTGAACATTCCGTCGCGGGATAGCTGATTTCATCCACTCATACCGGCATTCGCCGGGATGAGTGGTGGGTTCTATTCGACGTCGACGATTTCCGCGTCGCCGACGTTCTTCCTGATCGATTCGATCGCCCGCTTGGCGCCCGACTTGTCGGAGTAGCCCTCGGTCGAGAAGATGATCTCGGAATTGTATTTGAACCGGACGCGGAACTCGCCGGCCTTGTCCTTGTAGACTTCGAACTTGTGCGCCACGGAGGCCTCCTGGGGTTGGGTCCGATCGAACCGCGTTCAGGCTGGCATATCCCTCCGACCGGTCAAGCTGCGAAATGTCGGAAACCGCACACAGGCCTGTGAGGTCTCATGCGCGGAGGCGGATAAGGCGGGCGAGGCCAAGGACGACGCCACCCAGAAGCAGGCCCCAGAAGGCCGCGCCGACGCCGAACAGGGCGAGACCCGAGGCCGTGGCGGCGAAGGTCAGGATGGCGGCGTCGCGGTGGTCCGGCTGGGCGAGCATGCTGGTCAGGGCGCCCGTCAGCGGGCCGATCAGGGCAAGGCCGGTGATCAGGGCGAGCGCCCCGTGCGGCATGGCGATGAACAGGCCGGCGAGGGGCGCGGCGAAGATGGCCGCGACCAGATAGAGGGCCCCGTAGATCACGCCCACGACCCAGCGTCGGGCGGGATCGGGATTGGCGTCGGGGCCGGTGCAGATGGCCGCGACGATGGCCGCCATATTGATCCCGTAGACGCCGAAAGCGGCGAGGATGGCTGTCGCCGCGCCGGTCGAGACCAGCAGGGGTCCGGGCTTCGGCTCATAGCCGGCGGTTCTCAAAACCACGAGCCCGGGCAGGTTTTGGGACACCAGTGTGACCATGAACAGCGGCAGGGACAGGCTGATCGCCGCCTTCAGGTCGAAGCGGGGGACGACCGGCGACAGGGTTCCGAACAGGCCGGTTCCGAGCGGCAGGCCCAGCTGGCCGCGCAGGGTCAGGGTGGCGAAGGTGCAGGCCAGAACCAGAGGCAGGGCCCATGTCGGCGCCAGTCTGCGGGCCAGAAGGAAGACGACCAGCAGGCCTGCCGCAAGGCCGATGTCGGTGGGGAAGACGAGGAACAGCCTGAACACGAAGGGCAGAAGGACGCCGGCCAGCATGGCCGAGGCGACGGCGGCCGGGATCTGTGCGGCCAGTCGGCCCAGCGCCGGGATCAGGCCCACGACGATCATCAGCAGGCCCGCGATCAGGAAGGCCCCCACGGCCGTCGACCAGTCGTGGCCCAGGGCCGAGGCCGCCAGCAGGGCCGCGCCCGGGGTGGACCAGGCCAGGATGACGGGGATCTTCAGCCGCCAGCTGAGCAGCAGGCCGGGCAGGCCGATGCCGAGGCACAGGCCCGTGACCATCGACACGATCTGGACCGGCGAGGCGCCCAGCGTCTGGCCCGCCTGAACCACCAGGGCCACGGTCCCCCCGAAGCCGACGATGACGCCGACGGCGGCCGCCGTGAAGGCGGATACGGGCAGGGCCGGGACGGGCAGGGTCGGGGAGGAGGGAATCCTATTCCTCGTCGCCGGCCAAGCCCATCATGTGGAAGCCGGCGTCGACGTGAATGACTTCGCCGGTGGTGGAGAAGCCGAGGTCCGAGCACAGCCACAGGGCGGCGCCGGCGACGCCTTCCATGGAGGTGTCTTCCTTCATCGCCGACATGGCGCGGCCCTGGGCGATCATGCCCCGGCCGCCCGATATGCCCGCCAGCGACAGGGTGCGCATGGCGCCGGCCGAGATGGCGTTGACGCGGATGCCGCGCGGGCCGAGGTCGCGGGCGATATAGCGGGTCGCGGCCTCCAACGCCGCCTTGGCCACGCCCATGGTGTTGTAGTTGGGGATGGCCCGTTCCGAGCCGAGGTAGGTCATGGTGATCATGGCCCCGCCGTTCGGCATCAGTTTCGAGGCGCGTTTGGCGACGTCGACGAAGCTGAAGCACGAGATGTTCATCGCCAGCAGGAAGCTGTCGCGCGAGGTGTTGTCGATGAAGGAGCCCTTCAGCTCGTCCTTGTTGGCGAAGGCGACCGAGTGGACGACGAAGTCGATCGTGCCGAATTCCTTTTCCAGCTCGGCGAAGGCGGCGTCCATCGAGGCGTCGTCGGTGACGTCGGCCTGGATCAACAGTTTGGCGCCGACGCTTTCGGCCAGCGGACGGACGCGGCGCTCGAGGCCCTCGCCCAGATAGGTGAAGGCCAGTTCGGCGCCCTGGGCGGCCAGCTGGGAGGCGATGCCCCAGGCGATGGAGTTGGCGTTCGCCACCCCCATGATCAGGCCCTTCTTGCCCTTCATGAGTTCGCCGGTGGGGAAGGTCCAGCCGCTCTCGCTCGCCATGAGAAGTCTCCGTGATGTCTGTCGGCTTCGCGCCGCCTTGCAGGTCGGCGCAGGGTTAGCAGGGCGGACGCCGGGGGGGAAGCCGGGCAAGGTCCGGTCCAAGCGTGACCATATCCATGCGTGCACGGATTAATCTTGTTGAAATTGCTCAGAAAAGTTCACGTTCGGCAAACCGCCCGTTAAGCGGCGGACGCTAGACGAGCCGCGTTCTGTAGTGTGTGGAGTCTCGAATGGCGCGGATCGGCGACTATGCGGTGGCTGCGGTTCCCGTCGGCCCCGACACGCCGGGCTCGGCCGTGTACGACCGGTTCAAGGACGAACCCCATACCCTGGTCATCGCCGTCGTCGACGATGCGGGCCGGCCGGTCGGGCTGGTGGAGCGCAACGCCTTCCTGTCGACCATGGCCGCCGCCTTCGGCCGCGAGCTGTACGGGCGCCGGCCGATCTCGGCCCTGATGAACACCGCCCCCATGATCGCCGGCGCGGAACAGGGCGCCGAGGCGTTTTTCGATACGCTGGAATCTTCGGATCCCGGCGTCCTGCTGAGCGGTTTCATCACCGTGTCCCGGGGGCGGTATTCGGGCGTCGGCACCGTGCTGCAGGTGCTGCAGGCCGGCAGCGCCCTGTACCGGCGACGCGCCGAGGAGATGGGCGAGCTGGCGCGAGGTCTGGCGATCGCCGAGGCCGCGGCCCAGGCCTCCAGCCGGGCCAAGTCCGAGTTCCTGGCTGTCATGAGCCACGAGATCCGCACTCCCCTGAACGGGGTGCTGGGGGTCGCCGGCCTGATGGAGCGCAAGCTGACGCAGGAGGAACTGCGGCCCCACGTCGAGACCATACTGAGCTCGGGCCAGAGCCTCTTGCGGTTGTTGACCGATGCGCTGGACATGTCGCGGGCGCAGGCGGGGATGCTGACGCTGGAGCCGGCGCCGATGAGCCTGGAGGCGCTGGCCGGGGATCTGGACGCTCTGTGGCGGGCGCGGGCCGAGGAGAAGGGGCTGGAGCTGCGGGTCATCTGCGACAGCGCCGTCTGCGACTGGGTTTCGGCCGATGTGCAGCGGCTGAAGCAGTTGCTGAACAATCTGATCGGCAATGCGATCAAATTCACCCAGGCGGGCGAGGTGGTCGTGGGGTTGACGTCCGAGACGGGTGTCCACGGCCTGCGTCTGACCGGCGTCATCGACGACAGCGGGCCGGGAATCGCCGAGGCCAAGGCCGCGATCGTGTTCGAACCCTCAACACCGGCGACGCCAATCGCGAGGGGGCGGGGGCCGGCATGGGTCTGGCCATCTGTCGCCAGATCGTCGAACGGATGGACGGCGCGATCTCGGTCGGGGCCTCGCCGCAGGGTGGAGCGCGGTTCCGGTTCGTCGTGGGCGCCGAGGCGGCCGAGGCGGCGACCCCGGCACTGGCTGCAGCCGATCCGACGCCGCACGAGACCCTGCATGTGCTGGTGGCCGACGACAACGCCACCAACCGCTTTCTGGCCGGCAAGTTGCTGGAGCTGTTCGGCTGCAGTTTCGAGATGGTCGAGAACGGTCAGCAGGCCGTCGATCTGGCGGCGAAACGACCGTTCGATCTGGTGCTGATGGACATCAAGATGCCCGTGATGGACGGGGTCGAGGCCACGCGGGCCATTCGCGCCCTGGCCGGCGCCGCCGGGGGCGTGCCCATCCTGGCCCTGACGGCCAACGCCGATGAGCGCGACGCCATCGCCTATCGCGCGGCGGGCATGAACGGGGTGGTGCAGAAGCCGATCCAGCCGGACGTGCTGCTGAACGCCATTCGGCTGGCCCTGTCCAGCGAGGTCGCGGAGGCGGCGTGAAGGCCGGCGGGAGCGAGCTGCCGCCCCGCACGAAAAAACACCGTCCACGTCGTCCACATCGTCCACTTCGATCCTCCGCACCCTGCGGCCCCATGCCGACGTGCGGTGGGCCGGGGAGTATACGGCAGGCCTTGGTCACCGATGCTCGACGCGAGCAAATGAGCGCCAATCCCGGGAAATTCCCGGGATTGGGAGAGGCGCGGGATGTAGTTTGGGACGGTTGGGACCGCCTGTTTCATAACCGGTCATCCCGGCGAACGCCGGGATCCAGATCCAGACGCCCTGCGTGACTTCGGGTTCGAGTCCCCTCTTGAGGCCCACCCCTGAGACTGTGTCCCTTATCTGGATCCCGGCATTCGCCGGGATGAGCGGGGGACCTGTGGGGACCTAGACCTTGGCGAGGATCAACGTCCCGTTGGTGCCGCCGAAGCCGAAGCTGTTGGACATGACCGTGGTCAGCTCGAGATCCTTGCGGGCGCGCAGGATGGGCATGCCCTCGAACGCCGGGTCGAGATTCTCGATGTGGGCGCTCTCGGCCGCGAAGCCGGCCTGCATCATCAGCAGGCAGTAGATCGCCTCCTGCGCCCCGGCGGCGCCGAGCGAGTGGCCCGTCAGCGACTTGGTCGAGGAGATCAGCGGCATGTCGGCGCCGAAGACGTTGCGGACGGCCTCCATCTCTTTCGAGTCGCCAACCGGGGTCGAGGTGCCGTGCGGGTTCAGATAGTCGATCTTGCGACCGCCGGCCTGATCCATGGCGATCTTCATGCAGCGCTGTGCGCCCTCGCCGGACGGGGCGACCATGTCGTAGCCGTCGGAGTTGGCGCCATAACCGACGATTTCGGCGTAGATTTTCGCGCCGCGCGCCACGGCGCGTTCGTATTCCTCGACGACGACGATGCCGGCGCCGCCAGCGATGACGAAGCCGTCGCGGGCGCTGTCATAGGCGCGCGAGGCGACCGAGGGGTTGTCGTTGAAGTCCGAGGACATGGCGCCCATGGCGTCGAACATATTGGACATCGACCAGTCGATGTCCTCGCAGCCGCCGGCGAAGACGACGTCCTGCTTGCCCAGCTGGATCTGTTCGGCCGCAGCGCCGATGCAGTGGGCCGAGGTCGCGCAGGCCGAGGAGATCGAATAGTTGACGCCCCGCATCTGGAACCAGGTCGACAGCACGGCCGAGGGTCCGGACGCCATGGCCTTGGGCACGGCGAAGGGGCCGACGCGCTTGGGCGACATCTTCTCGATGGTCGTCTGGGCGGCCTGCAGGATGATCTGGGTCGAGGGGCCGCCCTCGCCGACGATGACGCCGATGCGGTCGTCGCGGATCTCTTCCGGGGTCATGCCGGAGTCGGCCAGGGCCTCCTCGAAGGCGATGTGGGCCCAGGCGGTGCCGTTGGCGAGGAAGCGG
>Ga0247817_10000216_pt1 | contig 36971 bp, 38 predicted proteins | sample UWRJL212509R1_FD_178010 | JGI IMG/M metagenome (GOLD analysis project Ga0247817, IMG submission 178010) | Plant litter microbial communities from Arlington Agricultural Research Station in Wisconsin, United States - UWRJ-L212-509R-1 | ecosystem: Environmental > Terrestrial > Plant litter >...
TAATGGTTTCAGTGGTTTGCGCAGTTGACTGTGTCAAAAACGCGAAACCGGCGACGTCATCGCTAAATACGACAGGTCGGTAATCGGTTGGGTGTAGGTTAGTCTTCATAATCTGAACTATTGTAATGGATTACACTTCAATTGTAAAGGGTTGCGATATGGAGTTTACTGCTTTTCGATATATTGCTTCATTTGTTGAAGGATGTGGGAACGGTAAGGTACCTTGGCGGCAAGTTCTAAGTTGGAAAAGCCGTAGTTCGATTTTGTCGTGAAGTCGGCATTCGGGTTTTCAAGCCAGATGTCGTAAAGAGGCTGCAATTCTTCATCAGTGTATTTCATATTCAGAACACCTAAAAAGGGCAATCGTTTGGCTTTATCCAAGGCGTTGATGTCAGCACCGGCTGCAATAAGGCGTTTTTGCCAGTTTGACGTCTTCTTGGATATCGTGGTTTACATGCCCAAACAATACGTGGAGTACGGTTTCGCCATAGGCATTAGCATCACCCGGTTCACCGCCTTGGTCTAGTAAGAAATTAGTGATTTCATAACGGTCTGGTAAAGAGGTGTTCTTGAGTGCGTGGTAAACTAACGTTTTTCCACTATCAAGGGTGTGTAAATCGGATGGTTTATAGAGCGAAAAAAATTCATCAGCTTTTTTCATTCCGGCAGTTAAGTGGATATTCATATGTACATAAGTATATCAGGCAGTGCAAACTTTGATGTATTGAATGTTTTGTTGTATAATATGTAAAGCTAGACATTTCTGGTGTACCTACAAAAGAGAGGAACGGTGAGGTTCTGTGAGCCCATCAACCACCACGCGTTCGCCCCAGCGAAGGCGTATTAATACGGAAGTCAAGCTCGACGAGCTACTGGCCGAATTCGAAACGCGGGTAGCTATCGTTAAAGCTGCCGAAGAGAAGAAGGCTGCTGCCATCAAGAAGGCAACTGACGAAGCCGGCGAGCTTTACGCAGAGGAGGTTGGTGACGCACCAGAGGAACTCGTTAAGCTTCAAGAGGAGCTGGCTGAGTTCTTGCTGCACCGCCGCCATACGCTAATCAGCCGGTTCAAGAAAACCATTAAGCGGCCCATGGGCGAAGTGAAGTACATTCACGACGACCCCGAGATGGACTGGCCAAAAGACGAGTCGTCGGTGGTTAGGCACCTCGAAAACCGCATGGATGGGATGAACTATCTCATCCCGGTGTCGCCCAAGCTCGACAAGAAGGCGATTCTGAAGTCAGCCCCTCCGGAGCTGCTGGCCGAACTTCGCTCGTACGGAGTGTGGAAAGGCCCGCACCTCATCATCAGGCTGAAAACCGCCTCGATGAAGGCAGGCGTGACAGTTTTGAAGCGCCGCTACAAAGAACAGCCGCCACGCAAGAAATGAACTAGTACTGGCCCCGGTGAAATTCCGGGGCCTTACTTATATCTAAAAATAAGTCTAAACTTTAATAATTTCAGCTTTTTTACCACGGTTGCGGTAAATGCTACTAATGAAGGCGGCGGCAATAAATACGACGCCAATCAGGCCGGTAATGATTTCATTAATATGGAAACCGATACTTAACAGCAAGATAATTGCCAAGGCACCAATTGCCCAGTGGGCACCGTGCTCTAGATATACGTATTTACCCAGTGAGCCTTTACGGACGAGGTACACGGTAATAGAACGCACAAACATCGCACCGATCAACCCAAGGCCAAGGGCAATGATGATAGGGTCGGAAGTGATAGCGAAAGCACCGATAACTCCATCGAAGCTAAATGAGGCGTCGAGCACTTCAAGGTAAAGGAATAAGAAGAAGCCAGCTTTACCGGTCGCAAGTACTAAACCACTCGCGCCACCAGATTTCTTAGCAACCTTATCATCATGTTCAAGTTTGTGTTCCATGCCATTTTCAAACAACTTCCCAAGGCCATTGATAACCACGTAGGTAACGATACCCAGAATACCAGCAAGAAGAACTACTTCAGATTCCTTGGCTAGGAATTCAGCAACGAATACCAAGGCGACTAGCGCAACAACAATTGCCATTTGGCTGAGCTTACCAATTTTTGCCAGCGGGATTTCAAGCCAGCGCAGCCATTTGAGCTTGCGGTCTTCGAACACAAACGTTAAGAAAAGCATTAATAAGAACATTCCACCGAAGGCGGCAATGCGCGGCTTAGCTTCGTTAAGAATGTAGGCGTACGTACCAGGGTCTTCAATTGAACCCTTTTGTAGCGCTAGGTTAATGGCTTCAGCTGGGTTAAGGTGCGCGGTAATCCCCACAATAAGTAGTGGAAACAAAAGGCGCATACCGAATACGGCGATAAAAATACCGATTGTTAAGAATATTTTCTGCCAGAATTCGCTCATGCGCTTCAAGATAGTCGCGTTTAAAACGGCGTTATCAAAGGATAGCGAAACTTCGAGGATTGCCAACATGAAACAGAGGAATAGGGCAGTCCAGCCGCCATAGAAATAAGCGGTGATGAGTGATAAAACGGTAACAATTAATGACCAGCGGAAAATTTTAAAAAACATATGTTTACTATTTTACACTAATACCTGCAGAGCGGGCGAGGGTAATGTTTCTTAACAGCCTTAACACTTCTAGACAAAGCCGCTGACATCTGTTAAAATACATAGGTAACATTTTATAAACGACACAACCCTCCGCAATACTCCTGAAACACTTCAGGGCTGAGGGTGAGGATAACAAGGAGTAAATCATATGACCGTACAGGTTGATATTAAGAAATTGCTCGAATCTGGTCTCCACTTTGGACACAAGACGAGCCGTTGGCACCCGAAAATGGCGCCATACATTCACAGCAAGCGCCAAGATAGCCACATCATCGACCTTACAAAGACCGTTGAAGGCCTCGAAGCTGCACTACCATTCATTACTAAGACTATCGCCAGCGGTAAGACTATTTTGTTTGTTGCAACTAAAAAGCAAACTAAAGACATCGTAAAGCAAACTGCTGAAGCACTTGGTCAACCATACATGACTGAACGATGGCTCGGTGGAACACTTACAAACATCCAGACTATTGGTGCTCAAATCAAGAAACTAAAAGATCTTGAAAAGAACATGGCTTCTGGTGATCTTGAAAAGAAGTACAACAAGCTTGAAATCCAACGTTTCCAAGAGGAAATTGATGCCCTAAACGCTAAGTACAGTGGTATCAAGAACCTTAACGGCAAGCCAGGTGCATTGTTCCTTATTGACGTTATCGGTGACGACAACGCAATTAAAGAAGCAAAGACTATCGGTGTGCCAGTTATCGCTGTGGTAGACACAAACGCGAACCCAAGCATCGTTGACTACGTTATTCCTGGTAATGACGACGCAATCAAAGGAATCCAAACAATTCTTGATTACGTTGCTGAAGCTGTTACTGAAGGTAAGGGCGTTTCTGCTACAGACAAGGGGACACAAGAAACTAGCGAAAAGGAGGCTTAATAATTATGGCTGTATCTATTGATGACATTCGTAAACTAAAAGAACTTACTGGTGTTGGTCTAACTGACGCTAAGGTTGCACTTGTTGCAGCTGAAGGTGATTTCGACAAAGCGCTTGAAGAAATGCGCAAAAAAGGCCTGACTAAGGCTGAGAAAAAAGCTGACCGCGAAGCCCTCGAAGGCATCATTGACAGCTACGTACACGGCGGACGCATTGGTGTTCTCGTGGAAGTAAACTGTGAAACTGACTTCGTAGCTCGTACTGACGGCTTCAAAGAATTTGCACACATGATTGCCCTACAAGTTGCCTCAATGAACCCTGTATATGTTTCTGAAGCTGACATTCCAGCTGAAGAACTAAAGCGTGTTCGTGACGAAGCACTTGCTAGCGACACTTTGAAAAGTAAGCCTGCTGAAATGGCTGAAAAAATTGTTGATGGCCAGGTTAAGAAGCACTTCGCTGACAAGGTTCTTTTGAACCAGGCCTACATTATGAACGACTCTCAAACTGTTGGTGAATTCCTTAAGGAAAACGTTGCTAAAACAGGTGAGAACCTCGTTATCCGCCGATTTACTCGTATTGAGCTAGGTGTTAACGACTAATTCATAGTTGGTATATTAAAAAATCCCTCGTGTTAAACGGGGGATTTTTTATTCTTGTATTAATAGTTTGCGCGCCTGGGGTGTGTAGGCTAGAAGCGTTTCGGGCTCATAGCGAGCAAGTTTGACGGTTTCGGTAATGGCCTGGCTAGTGGGTAAGTTGATTTGGTTGTTTTCAAAATTACCAACACCAACCCGAACGGCTATTTTAGGGAAGATAGTCGGACTATAGGCTTTGGCTACCGCTGCGTGAGCAAGCTGCAATTCTTCGATAAGCGGATGAATGTTTTGTTTGCCAAATTCCCTGACGCTTCCTGGTTGGTTCAAGTCGGCTTTAATAGGAATGACAATATGCTCGCCATCGCCACGGTCTAAAACAGTAGCATTGTAAGTATCTGTAATTTTCTCACGTTCAGCTTTCCAGGCCTCGAGGTAAGCTTCGTGGGTCGCATAGCGGTCGCTAAGTACATTGAAAGAAGAATTTATAACATCCCATGAAACAATAAAAGCATCAGGGGTGGTAGGGGGCTGAATTTCTAAACTTTTCGACAGGGAAGTGGTTTTAGGCGATAACGCTGCTAATGCCTGGGCCGCTTCGTTTAACGGTTCTTGATGCTGCTTAAATACCTTCTCAACTTCATCATTGCCCGGGTAATTCCAGTCTGGGTTTTGGTTCATAGTGAAGGCGAGTTGGACGGCAGCAGTTTGCTTACCATCGGTAAATAAAGGGTGAGCCCAAACCGCATGATTTTTGTTCATATAACTCGCCATAAATTGTGGCTTATTTTCTTTTAAGGCTGCCCCGAGGGCGGTTTGGCTTAAGATAATGCGACGATTCGTAATATTATCCTTACTAAATTCAAGCCGAGGGTCGCGTACTAAATCGTATGAACGGGATTGGGCAACTGCTGAAGCCCGGTCGGTTGGACGCGCATCAATTGTAAAAAGCGTCACTTCTTCGTACGGATGATTTTCAGAATGAGGGTTCATGTCAGCACTAAGGTAGTGGTAGTCCTCATTTAACGCATCGAGGCGCTCTTGGGCCATTGCTAGGGTAGCTTGAGTTTCGCTGCGATTCTTGAAGCTAACGTAAACAGGGGGTTCAACAGACTCCGACGACACACTCTTTTTCATATGTTAATATTATACCACTTATATTTATAAAAAGCAATAGTCTCAAGGTGTTGAGTAGGATGCTATAATAGGAATATTAAGAAAGAGGACCCATGTTTAACCAAAAACAATACGAAGATCGTTTTACTTCAACCATTTCACACTTCGCAGATGAATTGCGGAAGGTCCGTACCGGCCGCGCCCACCCCACAATGCTTGATAGCATTTCCGTTGAAGCTTACGGCCAACGTATGCCACTTAACCAAGTAGCAAACGTAACCGTACCTGAAGCGCAACTTATTACTATTACGCCTTTTGACCCATCAACCATTCAAGCGGTTGTAGCGGCTATTCGTAACGACCAATCACTTGGCTTAAACCCAAGCGACGACGGCCGGATTATTCGCGTGCCAATCCCACCACTTACCGAAGAGCGCCGCAAGCAAATTGTGAAGCAAACTTCTGAAAAAGTTGAAGAAGCGCGCATTGCTTTACGTAATATCCGCCAAGAAGCACTGAAAGAAACTAAGCGCCTGAAAGACTCGAAAGAAATGTCAGAAGATGACCAGAAGCGAGCCGAAAAGGCGATTGATGATTTAGTGGCATCTTCAAACAGCCAACTAGACGCTATATTCCGAGAAAAAGAAAAAGAGATCTTGACCCTGTAATGGCTGATGCTGCACCGGTGATACCGAAGCACGTGGGCTATATTGTTGATGGTAATCGTCGTTGGGCAACCAAGCACGGTTTGCCAGCCTATGAAGGCCATCTAGCTGGCTATAACGCCTTGAAGGATGTTGCTGTTGCTACTATCGAAAGTGGCGTAACTTATATGTCTGCCTATGTTTTCTCGACTGAAAACTGGCAGCGTAGTGCTGATGAAGTTAAGAAGTTGCTTGGCCTAGTGCTACGATTGTTAACTTCTGATATTCCAATGTTCAACCAATACAATATCCGTTTGAAGGTGCTTGGTTCACGCGAGGGAATTAGCCCAAAGATTATTAAAGCTATTGAAAAAGCTGAAGCAGCTACAGCAGGCAATACAGCCGGCGAATTCGCCCTATGCTTCAATTACGGTGGCCAACTTGAAATTGCCGAAGCGGTTAAAAAAATTGTTCAGTCTGGTGTTTCGGCCGATGAAGTGACTACGCAACTTATTGCCGATAATATTTACGCACCCGAAGTTCCTCCTATCGATTTAATTGTTCGCACTAGTGGTGAACAGCGCCTCAGCAACTTTATGTTATGGCGTTCGGCATACAGCGAATTGCTGTTCTTAGATAAACCTTGGCCAGACATGACAAAAGAAGATGTGACAGCTATAATGAAAGAATATACGCGCAGACAGCGCCGTTTTGGAGGATAGATGTTAATTATTGGTATTATTATTGGGCTTATTGTTTTGGTGTTTTTGGTTGCCGCCCACGAGTTGGGCCACGCTATCGTTGCCAAGCGTAATGGGGTAGTGGTTGAAGAATTCGGCATCGGCTTCCCGCCACGGGCTTGGGCGAAAAAGCTCAAGAATGGCGTCTTGTTTACGGTAAACTGGTTGCCTTTAGGTGGTTTTGTTCGCCTACAAGGTGAAAGCGACGATGCCAGTAAAAAGGGTGATTACGGTAACGCTACATTCTGGCAAAAAACGAAAATATTATTCGCTGGTGTAGTAGTGAACTGGCTTATCGCCGTGGTGCTGCTGACTATTTTGGCACTTACGGGCCTACCGAGTGGTATTCCAAACCAATTTACCGTTCCATCAGACACGACAGTTATTACTGACCCGGTAAAAATTGGCTCATTGACTGCTGGCTACCCAGCTGAAAAGGCTGGCTTACAGCGTGGCGACAAGATTATTAGCCTTGCGGGTGAACCAATTGATACTACTGCTGAACTTATTGATATTAGTAAAGCCAACCGTGGCGAAACCGTACCAGTTGTCTATGAACGAAACAACCAACAGGCAACTGCTGATGTTGCGCTACGCGATGCTGATTCAGCAACTTTCGGGGCGGCTTTAGGCCAAAACCAAAAGACTAAATCAACTTGGTCGGCACCTATTGTTGGTGTGGTCTCGACTGGCCAATATACTTGGCTGACGGTTCAAGGCCTCGGTAACTTGGTGAGTAACTTCTTTGGCGGCTTGGCTGGTCAATTGAGTACAAGTGAAGAAGGCCGCGAAAAGGCAACCGATAAGTTAAACGAAGCTGGTGCAAGCGTGGCTGGCCCAGTTGGTATCCTTGGGGTAATCTTCCCAGCTGCAAGCGAAGTCGGGCCTTCACGGGTTGTCTTCTTGGCGGCTATTATCTCGCTAACATTAGCTGTGATGAACACGCTTCCAATCCCATCACTCGACGGTGGCCGATGGTTTGTCACTGCGCTGTTCCGGGTTATTAAAAAGCCACTCACAAAAGATATTGAAGAGCGAATTAATGGGACTGGTTTCATGGTATTGCTTGGGTTAATTTTACTGGTGACGATTGCTGATGTCCTCAAACTCTTTTAACCCAACTGTGCCACAACCGGTAGCCGAGGGTGAGTCTACGCCTCCAGCGAAACCGCAATATTCTTTAAAACGCCGTATTTTGCTGTGTATCGGTTTGCCAGTCTGGGCCTTCCTTGGGTTTATGCTAGCGCAGGCGATCATTATCGTACTCATTGAAGTGCTTCAAAGGCTCGGTGTGCCCCTCGACCGAATTAACGGCTCGCTGTTTCAAGTTATCGCCGGTGGGGTGATATACGCCCTTACATTGCTAATAGTCATTGGTATACCGTACTTTGTTAAGAAAGCTCGCACTACAAAAGAAGAACTTGGTATGCATCGGCTGCCAATCCTGTCAGATTTCCTGTGGGTACCGGCTGGTGCAGTTGCTTACTTGGTATTAACTGCTGTCGTAACATCGATAGCTATGAGTTTCTTGACGTTTGTTAACTACGACCAAGCCCAAGATACTGGTTTCACAAATATCGGCCAACAACATGAATATATCCTGGCGTTTATTATGCTGGTAGTGATTGCGCCATTGGCTGAAGAGTTATTATTCCGTGGTTACTTATTCGGTAAGCTCCGCAAATACGCACCACTATGGATTTCTATACTTATTACCAGCCTGTTATTCGCTATTGTTCACTTTGCCTGGAATGTTGGCCTCGATGTCTTCGCGCTGAGTATCGTGCTGTGTTTGCTGAGGGTTATAACCGGCAGTTTATGGCCATCAATTATGTTACACATGTTGAAAAATGGCGTCGCTTTTTACTTCCTCTTTATCAATCCGACCGTTCTTAGTACACTGGGAGGATAATTATGAGAGTTTCTAACCTATTTACCAAAACCCTAAAAGACGCACCAGCCGATGAAGTGGCGAAGAATGCGCAGTTATTAATTCGAGCCGGCTTTGTCTACAAAGAGATGGCAGGGGTATACGCGTACTTACCGCTTGGTAAAAAAGTACTCGAAAACATTATCCAAGTTATCCGTGAAGAGATGGATGGCATTGGTGGTAATGAAATTAGCTTAACCGCACTGCAATCGAGCGAAGCCTGGAAAGCGACTGGCCGTTGGGACGACGAAGTATTGGATGTTTGGTTTAAAACGAAGCTAGCCAACGGTACTGAACTTGGCCTTGCTCCAACCCACGAAGAAGCGCTGACTAAGCTTATGAAAAACTATATCCATAGCTACAAAGACCTGCCGGTGTACCCATACCAGTTCCAAATTAAGTTCCGCAACGAGCTCCGTTCAAAGAGCGGCCTGATGCGTGGCCGTGAATTCTGGATGAAAGACCTTTATAGCTTTAGCCGTAGCAAAGAAGAACACGATACTTTTTACGAAGCAGTTTCAGCTGCCTATGTACGGGTCTTTGACCGCCTTGGTTTGGGTGATAGTACCTTTAAAACATTTGCCAGCGGTGGTAGTTTTGCAAAATTCAGCCATGAATACCAAACCATCAGCCCAGTAGGGGAGGATATTATTTACCTCGACCGCGCGAGTGGTATTGCCGTAAACGAAGAGGTTTACACCGATGAAGTGCTCGCCGAACTTGGTTTAAATAAAGATACGCTTGAAGAGGTGAAGGCAGTGGAAGTAGGAAATACCTTCAACCTCAGCACTAAGTTTAGTGACCCACTTGAGCTGAACTTTACCGATGAAGATGGTGTTTCGAAACCTGTCATTATGGGCAGCTATGGTATTGGCCCAAGTCGCCTTATGGGCTTGATTGCTGAACATTTTGCTGATGAAAAAGGCTTAGTCTGGCCCGCGAATGTAGCGCCATATAAGGTATACTTGGTAAGCATTGGTGATATTGCCGACAAAGCAAATGAACTCTACGAAGAATTACTTGCAACCGGCCTGACAGTTTTATTTGACGACCGCGCAGAACGACCAGGGGCGAAGTTCGCAGATGCCGAACTAATGGGCCTTCCGTACCGTATAACTATTAGCGAACGGCTTATAGAACAGGGTAAGCTGGAATTGACCTATCGTAACACTAGTGAAACAGAGTTATTGACACTAGATGAACTGCTTGCTAAAATAAGCTGACTAGAGATGCGAGACCACTAGCATACGCTACATATAGCGTGTCTATCGAAATTAAATACTAAGAAAGTAAAGAATATAATGAAAAAGCAGTACCAAATTACCGCTGATGGTAAAAAAGAGCTCGAAGCCGAATTACTCGGCTTAAAAGCACGCCGCGGTGAGGTAGCTGACAAGATCTCAGAAGCGCGTGACTTCGGTGACCTTAGCGAAAACGCTGAATATGATGCAGCCCGTGAAGAACAAGGCCTCCTTGAAACACGAATTGCTGAAATTGAAGAAATTGTTAACAATGCCGAAATTATCAAGGCAACTAGCAAAAGCACTATCGGCCTCGGTAGTCGTGTTGAATTGAAAAACGACAAAATTAAAGTTGAATACGTAATTGTCGGTCCAGTTGAAGCAAACCCAATTGAGGGTAAAATTTCAAACGAATCTCCAATTGGTATGGCGCTTTATGGCAAAAAAGAAGGTGACACTGTTACCATCTCAACACCACGTGGTGACATTTCTTACACAATCGTTTCTATTGGTTAATAGCTAACCTGCGTGAATTTCCAAAGAACCCTGTAATAGGGGTTCTTTTTATTATCTAGAAATAGTATTTAAGGAAGAGGCGAGTAAAACCTGACCCCTCGTTAACACCCTCTCCTCTGTTTTTCTATGGTATAATTTATCTAATATGTCGACTTTAAAAGATTTCCGTGATGAGCGTTTACGCAAGCTCGCTGAGTTAAAAGAACTCGGTGTTAACCCATACCCTGCAGAGGCTGTTCGTAGCCACACAAACCAACAAGTTTTAACTGATTTTGATACCCTTGAAGGCCAGACGGTTTCAGTTGTTGGTCGTATTACTAGTATTCGTAAATTTGGTAAAATTGCCTTCGTGGTTATCCGTGACCAAACTGCTTCAATCCAACTTTTCCTTAGTCAAGTAGCTGCGCCTCAACCCCACGAAGGTGATGAAATGCCTGTACCAGAGATTTTGGAATCAACACCGGGCCTTTTGACTATTGCTGAACTGCCTTTGCTCGATACTGGTGATTTCGTTGAAGCAACAGGTGTGGTGATTCGTTCTAAAACGGGTGAGCCTACGGTTGAAGTAAACCAATTCCGTTTGCTTACTAAAGCACTACGCCCGATGCCATCACAACAAGAAGGCTTTACCAACAAAGAAGAGCGTATGCGCCGCCGTTACGTTGATATGAACGTAAACCTGGAAGTCCGCGACCGTTTTGTGCGTCGAACTAAGTTTTGGCAAGCAACTCGCAACTTCCTAAATGACAACGGCTTCCTCGAAGTAAACGTTCCTGTTCTCGAACACACCACCGGTGGTGCTGATGCAAACCCATTCGTCACTCACATGGACGCACTTAACCAAGATTTCTACCTCCGTATTAGCCACGAACTTCCGCTGAAGCGCTTGCTTGGGGCTGGTTTTGAAAAGGTATTTGATATCGGGCCCCGATTCCGTAATGAAAATTATTCTGACGAACACCTTCCAGAGCACGTCGCTATGGAATGGTATTGGGCGTATGCCAACTGGCAAGACGGTATGAAGTTCATGGAAGAAATGTATAAAAATATTCTTCAAGCAACCTTCGGCACCTTAGAATTCGACCTTAATGGCAAGCACATCAATATGGCAGGTGAGTGGGAAGTATGGGACTACGCAACCATTATTAAAGAGCGCTACGGTATTGATGTCTACGAAAGTTCACTCGAAGATGTAAAACAGGCACTAAGTGACAATAAGCTTGAAGTAGAACAAACCGAAAACCGCGCGCGTGGTATTGATAAGCTCTGGAAGAATATCCGTAAGGATGTGGCTGGCCCAGTTTGGCTTATTAACACGCCGGCATTTATTTCGCCGCTATCTAAAGCCGACCCTAACGACCCTCGTGTTGTCCAACGTTTCCAGCCGGTTATTGCGGGTTCTGAACTCGGTAACGGCTTCAGCGAGCTGAACGACCCAGTCGACCAACTAAACCGCTTTGTTGAACAACAAGAAATGCGCGACGCCGGTGACGACGAAGCGATGATGCTCGATATTGATTACGTGGAAATGCTGGAATACGGCATGCCACCGGCCTGTGGTTGGGGCTTTAGCGAACGTGTATTCTGGATTTTCGAAGGGGTTACTGCTAGGGAAGGGGTGCCATTCCCGCAACTTCGCCAAGAGTATGATGAAACGACAAAGGCCTTGTATCCGCAGGTTAACTTCGAAGAGGACTCAAAAGAAGAACCCGAAACTACCGAAGAATAATTCTTAGTCCAAATTAAATGGGACGCCTATCTCGAAAGAGAAGGGCGCCCCGTTTGTTATCTGATAATGCAGCTTTGCTCCATGAAATGTTTGACAAAATATAGTACTATGTATAACATAGAACTATGAAAGAAAATAATAGTGAACTGTATGCCGAGCAACTAGCTACCCAACTACGCAAAGGTTTCCTAGCGTATTGTGTACTAAAAACCTGTTCAACTAACCCAAAGTACACCAGCGATATTATTACTCAATTACGCGATGCCGAGCTAGTTGTAGTGGAGGGGACAATCTATCCACTACTAAGCCGCCTACAAAAAGATGGCTTGCTGTCGCACGAATGGCAGGAAAGCGAACAAGGCCCGCCTCGTAAGTACTACAAAACAACTGACTTCGGCGATGAAGTAGTTGTCCGCGTAGGCAAAAAGATTACCGATTTAAATAACACACTAAAGAAACTATAAGGAGACTGCTATGAATGAAATTACACGCATCCACATTGCAAAAGTAGCGTACGACGTAGAAGTTAACGCCAAGAAGCAATTAGAAAAATATATTAAAAGCCTTGAAACCTACACTCAAGATGCTGAAGTGCTAGCCGACATTGAAATCCGCATTACTGAACTTCTAGCTGAACGTAACGTTGTAGCTGGCGGTGTTATTGGTTCTGAAGACGTTGCGGCTATCCGTAAACAACTAGGTGAGCCATACGAATTTGCCAACGAAGATGGCGATATTGCCGTTGGGGCAATTGACGACAAGGATGACAGTCGACGCCTATTTCGAAGCCTTGATGACGCTGTGCTTGGCGGTGTGTTAAGTGGTATCGCTGCCTACTTCAAAGTAAACCCCCTGTGGACTCGACTGATCTTTATTCTGGTGGCATTTATATCATTCGGTTTAGCACTGCCTTTGTATGCTGTACTTTGGATAATTCTTCCACCAGCCCGAACTGCAGCTGAAAAATTGCAACTTGCAGGTAAACCAGTGACTCTTGAATCTATTCGTGAATTAAACATCGACGCTGATACCAACCAGGCTCGTTCTGTTGCGCCCGTCTTAAAGCGTGTGCTTGGTATTGCACTCGGTATTACCAGTATTTTTGCGGCCCTCGTTACATTTGTGACCACTATTGCGGCTGTAATTGCAGTTGTAGCCCACGGTGGTATGTCGCGTATTTCAGAAAGCCTCATTGGCCCTGGCAACCAAGATGCCTGGCTTGGCTGGTTAGTATTCTGGGTAGCTATTGCTGGTGCATTGCTACTAGTAGCGCTATTCTCAATCATTGCTTACGCCTTCTTGGCTAAAAAACTAACCAAGCGCATGATTGTCACAAGTATCGTTATCATTGTCCTTGGCTTGTCAGCAGCAGCAGTATCAATCGGAACGGCAGCAACACAAACATGGCGTGTTTCTACTGAAGCTCAGGCAGCACTACAAACAACCAAGCTAAACCTGCCTAAAGAATTTGCGACAACAAAATCAGTAGTATTTGATAACCCGAACCAATCGGAAGTAGGTAACTACTACACAGCCGTCAGCTCTATCCAATACATTGTCGACGAAGGTGCACCACGTTACGAACTATCAGCCCTTCCGAAAACAAAAGTAGTCATTAAAACCGAAGGTGCGACAACACGCATTTCGATGGAAATTCAAAAGGACTACCGTAATAACTTCGTCCGACCAAGCCTGATTGTGTATGGCCCGGCGCTTGAGAACCTAGAAACAAATGGTGTACAAGTAAATTATTCAAACACCAGTTCACAAGATGCTTTGAATGTCACCCTCTCGAAGAGCTTTGGTAACGTCACACTCAGCGGTATGTACAAATCAGTTACTGCAAATGGTAAAGGCTCAGTTGACGCGAGTTCAGCGGCGATCCAATCATTAATTGTGAACTCTACCCAAGAACTTAGCGTGACAGCTGGTACCGTACGTGAATTGAACGTAACTCAATCTGATGTGTGTGGTAACCAGACCTATAGCGGTTCTACTAGCGTGTCAGTGTCTGGTGTGACATCAGGAAACATGACCTATAACGGTAAGCAAATCCCAGCTGAAAGCTACCATTCAAACTGCGCATCAGTCGTAATTGGTGACAAAGACTACAACGACTATAACTAAGCTGCTAAAGCATAGGGTGTATGTTAAAATTAAGTGAGTAAATAAGGGGTAACCGGTGATTGAAGTTAAAAATGTCAAAATGACATATGGTAAGAAGCAGAATGCTTTCGTAGCGCTTGATAATATTAACTTTACCATTCCAGATGGTGCCAGTGTGGCCATTCTTGGAAAGTCGGGAAGTGGTAAGTCAACGCTTATGCACGCCATGAGCGGACTCGATCGACCGGAAGAAGGCCAAGTTGTTATCGACGGCCAAGATATCCTTACACTTAAAGAAAAACAAATTGATAAATTCCGTGCCAGCAAAATTGGCTTCATCTTCCAAAGCTTCTTTGTCCAGGCTAATGAAACGGTCAGTGACAACGTCAGCCTGCCGCTTGAAATTGCGGATACGCCATGGGGCGAACGGAAGCAGAAAATTCAGGCTGCACTCGAAAGTGTCGACTTGATTGATAAGATTGGCAACAAAGCTAAAAACCTTTCTGGTGGTCAAAAACAACGCCTAGCGGTGGCTCGGGCAATTGTTAACGAACCGCAAATTATTTTTGCCGATGAACCAACTGGAAACCTCGACAGTGTAACCGGCGAAAAAGTCGAAGACATGTTGTTTGGTTACAACAAAGAAAACGGCGTGACGCTTATTATTGTGACCCACGACCCAGACCTAGCTGCTAAATGCGATATGCAAATTAACATTAAGGACGGTCGGGTTGAATCAATCCGCGATACTAATACCGGCAAGACTATTGTTGCAACTGTAACTGAGCCAGAGGAAAGTAACTAATATGAAATACATTGATACTATCAAACGCGCTGGTCGTAGTTTAAAAAATGCCAAAGCCCGAACATTACTTACCAGCCTAGCTATTGGTGTTGGTGCATTCACTATTACCCTTAGCTTGGCTGCTGGTGAAGGTGGTAAAAGCTACACTGACTCAATTGTGAATGCTAACACTAGCCGAACCGAGTTACTTGTTACCCAAAAACAACCGGCCGCATCGCAAGGTCCACAAGAATATAACGCTCAGGCTTTTAGTGGCGCTGCTGGTGCTGGCTCTTCGGCTCAAATTGCTTTTCTGAGCCAAGCAAACCTCGATACTATCGAAAAGTTAGACCACGTTAAATCGGTTACCCCAAATTACAGCCCGAACGTCCGTTATATTACCAGCGAAGCTGACAAAAAGTTTGTTGTTGATGCAATCGCAGCCTTTAGCTCGAGTGTTACTGGCACCTACGCGGCTGGTTCAGTAGAAGGTGGCCTTTCGAATACTGAAATCGTTATTCCAGAAGAATATTCAAAGGCGCTTGGCTTTAATAACCCAAGTGATGCGATTGGGAAAACAGTTTCACTCCAAGCTGATAAGCTTTCATCTCCAGTGACGGCTCCTCAAAGTAAATCATTTGACTACACAGTTAAGGCTGTCAGTAGTAAATCTGGCTTAGCCTTCCGTACCCAAACTTCAATTCAGCTATCAGCTGATGCTAGCCGTGATTTGTACACGTACATTAACGAGGGGACACGGGCTTATGGAAACTTCTTGCTCGCTGCTGTCGAAATTGATGATGCTGGTAAAGCAAACGATGTCAAAACCGCACTAGAAGGCCAAGGTTTTGAAGCTCAGACAGCCGAAGACTTGCTTGGTACCGTTAACACCTTTATTAATGTACTTCTTGGTATTGTGATTGGCTTCGGTGCCTTAGCAGTGTTAACGTCTGTCTTTGGTATCATTAACACTCAATACATTTCAGTGCTGGAACGTACACAACAAATTGGTTTGATGAAAGCCCTTGGTATGCGCCGTCGTGACGTAGGCCGTTTGTTCAAACTTGAAGCTGCCTGGATTGGTTTCCTTGGTGGCGCCATTGGTGCTGGCCTAGCGGTTATTGCTGGTACTATTGCCAACCCATTCATCAGCGAAGCACTCGACCTTGGCGATATTTCACTGCTGTCATTCAACCCACTTGCCGTGGCTGGTGTAGTGATTGGGTTGATGCTAGTAGCTGTTGCTTCAGGTATTTTGCCAGCCCGTAAAGCATCAAAGCTTGACCCAATTGAAGCACTTCGAACAGAATAAACCGTATGATTATCGACCATACCTTATTCGCATCTCCCGTCACTCCCCAAGAGCGCTTAGACTTTACGGCAAAGTTTTATCCTAAGCCTTCAATTTTCGGGCTACCAAGATTATTCTTCATCGGCATGATACTATTCACAGTAATTGTTTTCTGGTGGGGTATTTCGCTGGTGAATAACGGTGGACGAACAGAGTTGAGTGGCGGAATTATACTGATTGCCTTTGGGTTGGTTCCATTTTTCTCACTGGTGCTGAGGATACTGACGTATAAAAGTAAGCTAGATCGCTCGATAAAATTGTATCGTTTTGCAACTACCAACGGACTAGGATATCAGCCTAAAACCCCCGAACCAATTGTTCGGAGTGGGTTTATCTTTAACGCCCCACGCACTTCAGTGCGGCTTATGTACGATAGGATATTTCGGGATGGCGAGCGACCGTTTGAAGTAGGGAATTTTTATTATCGAACGAGGTCTACGTTTAAAAAACACGAAACAACACATAACTATGGCTTTATGCGCATAGAGCTCGATAGGAACTTGCCACATATGTTGCTTGATTCGACAGTTGATGATATCCGTTTACCCGGTATTCACATTTCAAGTTTTGCCAGTGCTTTTAGTAAAGATCAAGTATTGAAACTAGAAGGTGATTTTAACGAGCACTTTACACTTTACGCACCAAAAGAATATGAAACCGATGCACTGTATGTTTTTACACCTGATTTAATGGCACGCTTTATCGACTTTGCCGGCGGGCTGAATGCGGAAATTGTTGATAACAGTTTGTACATATACAGTACGAAACCATTTGCACTAGATAAACCTGAAACGCTCGAAACGCTACTGGGAATTCTTGATACTGTTGGGGTCAAGGCTTTGAAACAGACAAGTAACTATCGTGATTCTAGGGCTGATACTGCAGGTACTGTTGCTATTAAGGGGCGACGGCTCCGAAAAGGAATACCGTATGCAATTATTGTCGCAGTTGTTATACTCATCATATTGGATTTTATTGAGTCAGCATTTGGTAACTAAAACAGTAGGAGTTGTACATGGAATCGCATAAAAGTGTAGAGTCACATGGCTTTGAAACACAACCTGAACGATACAAAAAAATTGATGAGCTCAACAAGCACTCGTTTTTAGTAACCGAAGGCAGTTCGCTACAAGTCCTTCAGTCACTTCATAGTATTGGTGCACCACGCGATGTGTTGTCTGAGGCTATTGAAAGCACGGATGACCCAGCAGTTGTCGATGAATTGAAAGAAAAGCGGACAGTAGTGAACGGCAATATGAGCCCGCTTAATGGCTATGGTCCAAGCGAACTGACACCCGAGCAACGTATCGTAGACGCCAAAGAGAACTTGCATACTTTTTTGTATCACCAGGATATTGACCCAGCGGATGTACGAATGCTTCGACCCGAACGTGACTACACAACACCGTTGAGCGTCGTGAACCTTGATGATACAGCGCTAGCTCCTGATGATACGGGCATTCTTCGCCCTGACAAGGCAGGGGACTTGATCTATACTTACAATCCAAACATTATTCTTGCTGCTCGGCCGGCCGATTGTCCAATTGCGTATGTAGAAGCACATACGCCAAAGGGTGTTGTCACAGTATTGCTTCACCTTGCGTGGATGGGTGTGGCGCATGGTTATGTACAACAAGCTAAAAAAGAACTCGACAATCTAGGGATTGATTGGGAGACTGCCCAGGTGCAGATTACTGCGGGCGGCCACGCAGAAACCTATACATTCGAAGGGTTCGATAAGTTCAACCCAGTAGAGGAATTTCCAGAATCTGCGTCTATGTTTGTTAATCTTCAAGAAACCGACAAAGGAAAATACAATTTCGGTATTGATGTCGCCGCTGAAGTATATGACCAAATTATTCACACTTGGGATGTTACAGAGCACAATGTCTTTGCCGATACGACCGATACCACTTCTCCAGAATCTGGCTATTCCTCCCACAGTCGTGCGCACAAAAACTACGCGGTAGACGGAGATAACACTCGTGACCTTTTCCTTGCGAAACGAGAACGTTTCCCAAAGCAGAACCCGAATAAGCCAGCTCCAATCGAAGTACTGGCGGACATCAAATCAGTCCAAGTTCGGTACATCGATTTTAATGGTGAACAACAAATTGGTACAATTGAAACCCACAAAGATTTAGCTGCTGATGTTAAAGAATTCTTTGAAAAAGCCGTCGAGCTTAAATTCCCAATTCAACACGTCGTGAAAAGTAGTGATGAAAAATACGCTTGGGATGACGACAAATTAATGGCCGATAATGCTACCACCGCCTATAACTTCCGACTTATTAAAGGTACCGACCGTCCATCGCAACATGGCCTCGGGAGGGCGCTTGATATTAACGATGCATTAAACCCGTACGTCCGGTATGTAAATGGGGAAGCGTTGACAGACCCGGAAGGTGCTGTGTACGACCCAAGTGTTCCAGGCACACTGACTGCTGACCATCCGCTGGTTATGTTTTTGAAAGAACGCGGCTGGGCCTGGGGTGGCGATTGGACCGAAGCTGAACATGGCGTGACGGATTATCAACACTTCGATAAGAAGGCTATTTAGTCGCCTAATCTGTAAAAAGTTGATACAATAACAGTAATTATGTTAGATATTCGTTACATTCGCGACAACGCCGACCTTGTGCAACAAAACGCTCGTCAAAAAAATTATGATGTTGATATTGCTCAGCTTTTAAAGCTCGATAGCGAACGCAAGGAACTCAGCCAACAGGTTGATGTGCTTCGTGAACGTCGCAACGCGATTGCGGCTTCAATGAAGGGCGGACGCCCTGAACAAGCGGCTATCGATGAAGGTAAACAAATTAAAGTTGAGTTAGCCGAACAAGAAGGCTACTTAAACAACCTCGAAGCTGAAGTATTGGCACTGCACAAAAAAGTTCCAAACATGGCTGCGGCTGATGTTCCGGTTGGTGCAACTGAAGACGAGAATATCGTTTCTAAAACAGTTGGCAAACCAACAACCTTTAGTTTTGAGCCACGTAACCACAACGACATCGCCTTGCAACGCGGTTGGCTCGATAAAGAGCGCGCAGCTAAAGTTGCTGGCAGCCGCTTTGCTTACCTAAAGGGCAACTTGGTGAAATTACAATTTGCTATCGTTCAATTCGTGATTGATTCACTTAGTGATGAAGCCGTTCTTGCGAAAATTGCCAGTGATGCAGGCCTTAACGTTTCACTGAAACCATTTACACCGGTGCTGCCACCACTTATGATTCGTACTGAACTGTACGACGCTATGGATCGCCTCGAGCCCCGTGACGACCGTTATAAGTTAGAAGATGACGACCTTTGGTTGCAGGGAAGTGCCGAGCATGTGATGGGCAGTATGCACGCTAACGAAATGCTTAATGAAACCGACTTGCCAATTCGTTACCTAGGGTATGCCACTAGTTTCCGCCGTGAAGCCGGTACCTATGGTAAAGACATGGAAGGTATTCTTCGCATGCACCAATTCGATAAACTCGAAATGGAAAGCTTTACTGCTGCTGAAAACGGCCTCAGTGAACACTTATTCTTTGTTGCTATTCAAGAATACTTACTCGCAACCCTCGGTATTCCATACCGGGTTATTCAAAAATGTACCGCTGATATTGGCAAACCAAACGCTCGTGGTATCGATATGGAAGCTTGGCTACCTGGCCAAAACCAGTACCGTGAAACCCACACTGCTGATTACATGACTGATTACCAAGCACGTCGTTTGCAAACCCGGGTCCGTCGTGAAGATGGTACTATTGAGCTTATTCATACTAACGACGCAACTGCTTTCGCTCTTGGCCGTGCGATGATTGCTATTATCGAAAACAACCAAAACGAAGACGGTACCGTTAACATACCCGAAGCGCTTCGTGGCTACATAGGCAACAAAGAAGTTTTGTAGCTCCATATGGCACGATTACTTGTGGCTATATCTAAAGTTGAAAATGGGAATATGTATATTCCAGGCGATACCGCCAATGAAGTGGTTATTCATAACCGCCAAGTATGGCTAGCGTCGCAGGGGGTTGATACTGCGAATACAACTCGGCTAAGTGTTACCTATGATGGTGAAGATTTTTGTCGCTATCGTACTGTAACGAATGAGAATAAAGGTGAAGGAATGACAGGGGATGGCTTAGTCCCTGGCGATGCGATTGTTGTTACCGAACCTGGCCACGCTGTATTTTTACCAGTTGCTGATTGCGTTGCAACTGTTTTCTTTGATGAGGTTCATTCCGTATTTATGCTAGCTCACTTAGGCCGACACAGTCTTGAGCAAGAAGGTGGTATTAAATCTGTCGAATATTTAGTCGAGCATTTTGGTGTAAACCCCGCCACGCTAAAAGTTTGGTTAGCGCCAACACCGAATAAAGAAGCCTACCCAATTTTTGCATTAGACAATAAAGGGATGAAAGAAGTTCTTTACGAACAATTGGCCGAAGCGGGAATTGTAACTGAAAATATTATTGATAACAAAGCTGACACCGTTACAGATCCTGAATATTATTCTCACACCGCCTTCTTAAAAGGCGGCAAGGCTGAAGATGGTCGTTTCGCAATGGTTGCCATGATGGTAGAGGGGTAATTATGAAAATTTATTTTGCATGTTCAATTAGGGGTGGGCGTGACGATGCCGAGTTGTATTACGATTTAGTGCAGTACATTAAAACCAAAGCAACGATTTTGACGGAAATTTTTGCCGATGGCAGGTTAACCTCAAAGGGTATGAATAAGCCAAGTGCTGATATTTGGAAAACGGATATTGCTTGGGTAAAAGAGTCTGACGCGATTATTGCGGAGGCCACCAATCCTAGCCTTGGTGTGGGTTACGAAATTGCTAAAGCTGAAGAGTGGGGAAAGCCAGTACTTGCCCTGTTCCGTGATGACGGTGCGCATAAATTATCTGCGATGGTGGAAGGTTCGCCAATGACAACCGTGGCATATTACAAAACCCTCGACCAGGCACAGCTTGCGATCGATGATTTCTTAAAGAAGTTATAAAAATAAAAGGCCCCGCACGATGCGGAGCCTGACTTGATGAGTAGTCACCATGGTGGGCGCGACGGAAGTGTCGCGCCCACGGACGATGGCGTTACGGTTGGACAATGCGGATACTGGGTCGCTGCCTGGGAAGGTAGGCCCATCGTTCACGCGGCTCAACCAGTTCAACGATGCCGAGGGCGATTCCTAGCTGAACCAGCTTTTCGCGATCCGATTCATCTCGACACCAAATGTCACCACGGTGATTTCGGTTAGTGCCGTTGAAACTAGCACCAGCGGCGGTCTTGAATTCAGCGGGCAGCTGGTTCACCAGGTTGGTGGTTTCAGCCCGGTGTTCCTCTAGCTTTGCCAGGTCGAAGGAAACGACCCTTGTTCCAGTGATACCGGGCACGCTGACAACCATGTAGTTGCCACTGTTACGCGGCATTACGCAGTCTTTGAAAACCTTACCGACTGGTTCGGCCTTTAGCTTCGTGAGAGTTTTCATCAGCACATTCCTAACTCATCAAAGAACTTCTTGTTTTTAGAAGATAGGTTATTATATAGCCACGAACGCAAACAAAGCAATCATTTTTACTCTATTTGCATATACCTCAGTTATCCCTCAGACGCTGCGTGGTATAATCAATCTATCAACCAACCATAAAGGGGGAAGATATGATCTCATCAATTGACGTAACCGGAATCAAGTACGAAGTGGACGCAAAGACACTGAAATATGTAACCGAAAAAGTTGGTAAGCTAGATCGATTTTTACCTTCTCATGCCCGCAAAACAATGACTGCGGATGTGAAACTTAAACAAGTAAATAAAGACCACGGCAACAAATATGAAGCCGAAGTTATTATGCACTTACCAGAAAAAATTCTGACCGCTAGTGACAGCACATTTAATATGATGGCAGCTGTCGATATTGTTGAAGCAAAACTAATTGCTCAACTAAAAAAATATAAAGATTCGCGTATCGAGCGCAAACTCGCTGCTTCCACTTAAATATAAAACAGCAACTACCTTTTAACCTCGCTCACTCGTGGTATAATAAGCTTAAAGAAATTTACCGAACTATTTCCGAAAGGCGAGGGGTTATATGATTACTAAGCAAGGGGCGCTCACTAAAGTATTTGGTGATCCACAAAAGAAGACGTTGAAACGGCTTGAAAAGCGCGTAGCAGCAGTTAATGCACTTGAAGATAAGTATAAAAAACTTTCTAAAGTTGATTTAAAAAAGCAGACTGAAGTTTTAAAAAAGCGTTTAGCGAAAAAGGGAACCACTCTTGATTCTTTATTGCCCGATGCGTTTGCCCTTGTTCGTGAATCATCAAGTCGTGTACTAGGCATGCGCCACTTCGACGTTCAGCTTATTGGTGCCATGGTCCTTCACGAAGGTGACGTTGCCGAAATGAAAACCGGTGAAGGTAAGACATTGGTTGCAACCTTAGCAGTATATTTGAATGCCCTTGAAGAAAAGGGTGTTCACGTCGTTACTGTCAACGACTACTTGGCGCAACGTGACGCCGCTGAAATGGGTGCGTTATATCACTTCCTCGGTTTAAGTACCGGTGTCATTATTAATGATGCTTCTTTCGTGTATGACCCTAAGTTTGATAACGAAGCCCACGACGATGAAAATATGAAAAAACTTCGTCCATCTACTCGTAAAGAAGCTTACGCGGCTGATGTTACTTATGGTACAAACAACGAATTCGGTTTCGATTATCTCCGCGACAACATGGTGAACGAAGTTGAATTACTTCGCCAACGCGACTTGCACTTTGCGATCGTAGACGAAGTTGACTCGATCCTTATCGACGAAGCCCGTACACCACTTATTATTAGTGCCCCAGCCGCTGAAAACCCTGAAAGCTACCTACAATTTGCGAAAGTTGCTAACAAGCTAACCAAAGAAGATTTCGTTCTCGATGAAAAGCGCAAGATGGTTTCACTAACAGACGAAGGTGTTGAAAAAGTTCAGCGTCTATTAGGTGTAAAAAACTTATACAGCCCAGAATACGTTCGTTCGGTCTATCACCTTGACCAAGCGCTTCGGGCTCAAACACTCTTTAAGCGCGACAAAGATTACGTAGTGACAAAAGACGGTGAAGTTATTATCGTTGATGAATTTACTGGTCGCCTTATGCAAGGTCGTCGTTATAACGAAGGCCTACACCAAGCAATCGAAGCCAAAGAAAATGTCGCTGTTCAACAAGAAAGCATGACACTCGCAACCGTTTCATTCCAAAACTACTTCCGTTTGTACAAAAAGCTTTCTGGTATGACCGGTACAGCCTTTACTGAAGCTGAAGAATTGCAACAAATTTACAAACTTGATGTTGTACAAGTGCCTTCAAACCGTCCTATCCAACGTGTTGACGAAGAAGACCTGATTTTCCGTTCTGAAAAAGCGAAAATCAAAGCCGTAGCTGATGCGATTAAAGAATACCACGCTATTGGCCGCCCAGTACTCGTTGGTTCAGCTTCAATTGCGAAAAACGAATTGATTGCTTCATACCTCGATAAAGAAAAAATTCCTTACGAACTTTTGAACGCGAAAAACAACGAACGTGAAGCCGCTATTGTGAAGCGTGCTGGTGAAAAGGGTGCAATTACCCTTGCAACCAACATTGCCGGTCGTGGTACTGACATTAAGCTTGGCGAAGGTGTTGTTGACCTTGGTGGGCTTGTAGTGATTGGTTCAGAACGTCACGAATCACGACGTATCGATAACCAGCTGCGTGGACGTGGTGGACGCCAAGGTGACCCTGGGCTGACTCAGTTCTACGTCTCGACTGAAGACGACCTGATGCGTATCTTCCAAGGTGAACGAATTTCATCACTTATGAACCGTATTGGTATTGAAGATGATATGCCAATCCAACACAAGATGGTCAGCAAGACACTCGAAGCTGCCCAAAAGCGAGTGGAAGGTTACAACTTCGACAACCGTAAAAACGTCGTCCAATACGACAACGTTATTAACCGTCACCGTCGGGTTGTTTATACCGTTCGCCGCAAGATTCTTGAAGGTGAAGACATCAAGGCTGAAATCGAACGCCTTATTCAAGCCAAGGTACAAGAACTCACGTTAGTTCCAGCTAAGAACAACAAACTGTTCAACGAACAATTCGAAACTGTTTTCCCAATCAACGAAAAACGCCTCAAAGCAATTGGTGCTGAAAAGAAAGACAAGACTCGTTACGACTTAGCTTTGAACGAAGTGCACAAGCTATACAAAGCTAAAGAAGAAGAACTTGAAACCGAAACACTTCGTAAGGTTGAACGTGAAGTGTACCTACAGGTACTGGATACTTTGTGGATGCAACACCTTGAAAACATGCAACACCTCCGTGAAGGTATTCACTGGCGCAGTGTTGGCCAACGTGACCCACTTGTTGAATACCGTTCTGAATCACAAAAACTATTCGATTCACTCCAAGAAACCCTTCGCGACGAAGTGCTTCGTGCTGTTATGCACGTCACCGTTAGCGACACACTTGCGCGTGCTAAAGAAGATCACGATACTGAACTAACTCGCCTTGCTGAACAATCAGTTCAAAAGGGTGTTAACGAAGTAACGAAAAGCAGTACAAGCCGCGATAAAGATTTCAAGGTTGATAAAGCTGAAACTGTCAACGAAGCCCAACGTAAGAAAAACGTTGCTGCTAAGAAAAAGAAAAGCGAACGCCAGAATAAAAAATCTGGCCGCAAAGCTAGCCGTAAATAAACCTTTGTCTGAAAGAGTCCGGAAATGAATCATACTGTTGAAGAAGTAAAGCTTAAAAATGGCGCACGAGGCCTGTTAATTAACGTACCTGGTGCGACCGTTATGAGCATGCAATTTCATTTCCGGGCTGGTAGCCGTTATGCCAAAAGTAAAGACATCGAACAAGTTGCCCATATTATGGAGCACATGGCGTTTGGTGCAAATGCACGCTACCGGTCTGAACGAGCTTTTGAAGATGAGTTTACGAAAAATGGCGCCTACCATAATGCCTACACCTCTGATTTAGCGATGGTCTACGAAGCTGACTGTGCTGACTTTGAATGGGATCGCATTCTTGATTTACAAAAGTTAAGCATTTGCGAACCTCGTTTTAACGAGAAAGAACTTGATGCTGAGAAGGGGAATGTCCGTAGTGAAATTACTAACTACCTTAACGACCACCATCGTATTTTATGGCCGCGCATTCAACAATTGCTCGGTGAAGATGTTTTAACACCTCGCCAAAGCCTGAGTACTATTAACACCGTCAGCCTAGCCGATATTCGCGAACACCACAAACGTACGCACACCACTTCAAATATGCGCTTCGTGATTGCTGGTAAACTTCGCGGGCGTAAATCCGATATTATTCGCCAACTTGAAGCTTTCGAATTGCCAGAAGGTGAGCGCTTTGTGGTGCCACGCGACCACTTACATAGTGCTAACCCAGCAGTTATTCGCCGTAAAGACGCTTCTAACCTTACATTTGGCTGGACGCTAAGTGTGCCGCGCGTATTAAGCGACGAAGAGCTCGACGCCCTTGATACTTTGAACCACATTTTAACTGGTACGGCTTCATCCCGTATTTTTGGTAAAGCCCGAGCTAAAGGCTTGGCGTACCATGTCGGCGCCTATGCCGGTGCTGGCTTCTACGAAAGTTCATGGGATATTCTTGCCCAAGTGAACCACGATACCGCCTCACAATTGTTTGATATTATGGTGCGCGAAATTAAAGCCGTGCTTGATGGTAAGCTAACCGATGCCGAAATTGAAGCCGCTAAATCGTTTGGCCTTGGCCGACACCAAATGGGTGCCCAGACTGTCTCACAAATTAGTGGTTTTTACACCAACCGTTACTTTGCCGATGACTTTATTAAAGATTACGACAAAGTGCCTGATTTTATGCGCCGCGTCACTCGTGAAAAAATCGTTGCCGTTGCTAAAGAATTTATTGAAGCCAATACATGGGTACTCGCCGCCGTTAGTAGTGGTGATAAAGACGAATTAGTTGCCCTTAACGACAAATTGGTACCACTTTTCCCAACTGAGGAGCAATAAATATGCCCCTTCAACACACTGTTGAAGAAATCGTTTTAAGTAATGGCATTCGTGGCCTGCTAATCGATGTCCCAGGCACCAGTGTTATTAGCTCGGAAATTCATTTCCTGGCTGGCAATCACTACTCTCCCAGCCCTGAGGTGCAACAGACCGCCCACATTATGGAGCACATGGCTTTTGGTGGCACTAAAGAATTCCCTACCCAAGAACGCTTTAGCCAAGAATTTAGTAAGAACGGTGCCTACCATAATGCAACCACGGCTGAATATGAAATGAGTTATTACGCCGACTGCGCCCTTATGGAATGGGACCGTATTTTGGATTTACAAAAACTAGCTATTACCGAGCCTTTGTTTACCGATGAAATTTTGAAAGCCGAAAAGGGAAATGTTCGCGAAGAATTGACGGGTCAAGAGAATAACCGACGCCGGATTATTTGGCAGCGCACAATCCGCGCTATGGGTGATGCGATGTTCCTTGATGCTGATAAGGTAAAAACTATTAATGCTGTATCGCTAGCTGATATTGAAAGCCATTACAAAAAAACCCACACTTTGCAAAACATGCGCTTTAGCTTTGCGGGTGATTTAAAGAAAAACCGCGCCCAGCTTATTGCCCAGTTGGAAAGCTGGAAATTACCAAAGGGCTCACACCTTACTGTGCCACGCCAAAAACTCCACTCAGCACCGGCTGTTTCGGTGTATCGGGCCGATATGCCCAGCATCATTTTTGCCATTATGATTGTATTGAACCGCAAATATACCCAAGAAGAAGAATTTACCCTTCAAGCCTTAAGCCACATTCTTACTGGCACCCACCACTCTCGCATACTTGGCAAAGCTCGCACCCAAGGCCTTTGCTACGGCATGAGTAGCGCAGTTGATGTGGATATCGATTACGTCTCGCGTTTTGAAATTGATGGCCAGGTGAGTGCTGAAAACGCCGCCGCCTTGTTTGAACTTATTGGTGACGAACTAAGTAAAGCAGCCAACGGTGATATTTCCGAAACCGAACTAAACGACGCTAAGCAATTTAGCCTCGGTACCCAGCAAATGAACGGGCAAACTGTCAGTGATGTTAATTCATGGTATGCCGGCAAGTATTTTGAAGATGGCACGGTTGATTTGATGGCAAATGCACCAGATGAAATTAAGGCTATTAAGCTTGAAGACATTCGAACATTGTTAAAAGAACTACTTGAAACTGGCGAGTGGACCATCGGGGTTATCGGCGCTATGCGTAAACCAGAAGTGAATAATTTATACGACATAATCGGTAAACACATGCACCAAGGAGTAAAATAGAGTTATGAAGATTGCTATTGCAGGCTATGGAGTTGAAGGCCAAGAAAACTTTCGTTACTGGTCGGGGCAACCTGGCAACGAAATTACTATTGTTGATGAAAAGGGGGCTGGTGCGCCAATTCCTGAAGGCGTTGCCTCGATTGTAGGCGACGGTGCCTTTAACCAGCTAAACGGTTTTGATTTAGTCATTCGTACCGCTGGCTTAGCGCCAAGCAAAATTGTGACCGATGGAAAAATTTGGTCGGCTACTAATGAATTTTTTGAAAAATCGCCCGCACCAATTATTGGCGTGACTGGTTCAAAGGGGAAGGGCACAACTTCTAGCCTTATCGCTTCTATTCTTGAAGATGCCGGCCGTAAAGTATGGTTAGTCGGAAACATTGGTTTGCCTGCATTGTCTGTTCTTGATCAAATCAAACCCGAAGATATTGTTGTGTATGAACTTTCAAGTTTCCAGTTATGGGATTTGAAGAAATCACCAGCCATTGCCGTGGTGTTATTTATCGAGCAGGAACACCTCGATGTTCATGCCAGTATGGAAGAGTACGTCGAAGCTAAAGCCCAAATTACACGCCACCAAACTGCCGACGATATTCTTATTTATAACGCCCATAACCAATACTCTCGCCAAATCGCCGAGGGTTCATTAGCGCAACTATTCCCATACCCTTTCGAAACCGCTGCGCATGTTGTTGATGGTTGGTTTTACTATGGCCAACAACAATTATTCTCTGTTGATACGTTAAGTATTCCCGGCGCCCACAATATTGATAACGCGCTCGCTGCCATTGATGCTGTTTGGCCGTTCACTGAGGATGTTGGCGCAATTGAAAATGGCTTATCAGACTTTACTGGCTTGCCGCACCGTTTAGCGTTTGTAAAAAACGTTAATGGCGTCGAGTATTACGATGACAGCATTGCGACCACGCCAAGCTCAGCGATTGCGGCGCTACGAGCTTTTGCCAACCAGCCAAAGGTTATTATTTTGGGCGGTTCTTCAAAGGGGTCTGATTTTAACGAACTCGCTATGGAGCTCACTCAGCATGATGCCCAAGCGGTGCTGATTGGTGATGAGGCGGACCATATTGCGAACTCACTCAATGCAGCTGGTTTTACAAAATATGAAATTATTGAAAACGCTACCGCCGAACTGTTTACTAAGAAAGCCGCCGAACTAGCTAAACCGGGTGGGGTAGTACTTTTAAGCCCAGCTGCAGCCAGCTTTGGTTTATTTAAAAACTACGCCGATAGGGGCGACCAGTATATTGCTGCGGTGAATAGCCTGTAATGCAACCTTTGTTAAAACGTCTTAAGCAGCTACGGGCTTCTATTGAAGCTGCCGTTGAGCGGTTACATTTGGAATCGAAACAAACCCAAATTGCCGACCTTGAATCGCAACTAGCGACATCGGAAATTTGGAACAACCCACACCATGCCCAAGACCTTAGCAAGCAATTAGCAGCTTTAAAGAAAATGGTTGACCCGTGGGTAACGCTCGAAGCACAAGTAAGTGACTTAGCTGAACTTATGGACTTAGACGACGATAGTTTATTGGGTGAATTTGAAGGCCAAATTATTGCCTTTGAACACGAATACGAAACCATGCGTAAGGACCTATTATTTGATGGTGAATTTGACGACCACAATGCTATTTTACGTTTAAGTGCTGGTGTCGGCGGTACTGATGCACAAGATTGGACCGAAATGCTGGAGCGTATGTATATTCGTTGGGCTGAAAAAAATGATATGTCGACATCGAACCTCGAACGCTCACAAGGCGAAGAAGCTGGCTTGAAATCGGTAGTCATTGAAGTCACTGGGCCGTTTGCCTATGGCAAATTAAAATCTGAACATGGCGTGCACCGCTTGGTGCGCTTGAGCCCATTTAACAGCGATAACCTACGCCAGACTAGCTTTGCTTTAGTTGAAGTGCTGCCGCAAATTGACGCACCGTCTGAAGTGCAAATTGAAGATAAAGATATTAAAATTGATGTCTACCGCGCTGGCGGCCACGGCGGCCAATCGGTAAACACAACCGACTCGGCGGTGCGCATTACGCATATTTCAACCGGTATTGTTGTAGCCATTCAAAACGAACGTTCACAACTGCAAAACAAAGAAACAGCCATGAAATTATTGCGCTCTAAATTAGCACAGCTACAACTGGAGCAGCACGTTAGTTCTATTACCGAACTGCAAGCAGGGGAGTCGGCTAACTGGGGCAGTCAAATTCGTAACTATGTACTGCACCCATACACCCTCGTTAAAGACACTCGTACGAAACACGAAACCAACAATGCTCAAGGTGTACTCGACGGCGACCTAACCCCATTTATGGAAGCATATCTCGAAGCGCCTACTATTGAATAAATAGCCTAAGCATGGTGTAATATACCGAGTACTTTGACATTCATATCAATAAATACGGAATACCGATTGTATTCCGAAAGTGAACTCGAAAAAACCGATTGAGAAGGTGATATCTATGTCTGATATGCAGGAGATTATCGAAGAACTGCCACAGCGTATACAAGAGCTGTCCAACAGTGCGTCCCAGTTGGCCTACCACCACAAAGATTTGAGGTTGCTGTACGTTGATTCGTCAATTTTTTTGCTGACAATTCTGAGGCTGGGTGACAGCAACGGTTCGGCCCAATGGTTGCACAGCGCTGGGCTGACCGAGCACGGCATCTTGCGTATCATCAAAGAAGATTACGCAAGCCGTGACGAACGTAAAAGCCGCGTGGCAATTGGTGGATACACCGCCGCCGCCAAACGGATGTTCATGATTTTGACACGGGTCGAGCGGTCGAAAACCAGTTCGGCCTACATCGCCAAGGTGCTCGAAGCAGTCACCTTGAGTGATAGTCTGACCGTCGAGAAGATTTTTGCCTCCGTCGGCCTTTCTATCGGTGATGTAAAGCACATCCTGAACATCACCTCGGCGCCGATGACCAGCCGGGTCGTCTAGCTGAGTTCACTTTCCAAGAGGGCGCGCCATGTTGGTAGCGCCCTCTTGGAACATAATTCTCCTACATACTTAGGTGAATTTCGATGTTCCGTACTTGTTGATATCTCTAAAAAAGGGGAGTGTTATACTAAGAATATGTATAAACTTCTTATTGGTTTTGGCGCAGTGGTCGGTGGAATTGCTGGCGCATACCTTCCAGCCCTGTGGGGTGATACTGATATCTTTAGTGGTTGGAGTATTCTTTTTAGTACCATCGGTGGCTTAGTGGGGATTTTTGTTGGTTACTACATTGCCCGTCGTATAGAGGCTTAACATAAGCGTATTTATGCTATACTTGATACATAAATGATACTGCTAGATAGGGTAACAAAAACATACGGCAAAGATAATGCACCCGCACTCAGTCGACTGAGTTTATTTATTGAACCCCGTGAATTTGTAATTATTGTCGGTTCGTCTGGGGCCGGGAAGTCAACATTGTTGAAATTATTAACGCGTGAAGAAAAACCAACCAACGGTAAAATTGTGGTTGGTGGAATTGATTACGATACGCTTAAAGATAGCCAAATCCCGATGCTTCGCCGCAAAATTGGTGTCGTCTTCCAAGACTTTAAACTTCTTCCGCAACGGACTGTGTTTGAAAACATTGCCTTCGCCCTAGAGATTGCTGGTATGACTGGTCGCGAAATCAAAAACACCGTCCCGAAGGTAATTGACCTTGTCGGCTTAACCGGTAAAGAAAAGCAATTCCCAAGCCAGCTTTCTGGTGGTGAACGCCAACGTGTTGCCATTGCTCGTGCAATCGTGCGTCAGCCTAAAATCCTTATCGCCGATGAGCCAACTGGTAACCTCGACCCTAAAAATACGTGGGAAATTGTTCGTTTACTTGAAAAAATTAACAAATACGGTACGACCGTTCTGCTCACCACCCACAACGCTGAAATTGTGAACAAGCTGAAAAGGCGAGTGATTACCATTGAAGGCGGAAAAGTAACTGGTGACCAAGCTGAAGGAAGCTATAGGCAATAATTATGGCAAAGAATAAGAAAAACCTCACTTCTAAGCAAGTAACCAAGCAAAAACGCCACCACCGACAGTGGGTGACCTTCCTTCGCATGCTCCGTTACGGTGTAAACAACTTTACCCGTAATGCCTGGTTAACCGTTGCCGCCACCGCTATTATGACCATTACATTGTTTGTGATTTTTGTCAGCCTTGTGGCTCACAACGTATTAACAAGTACCGTCGATGACCTGCGCGATAAAGTGACCATGTCTATTTACTTAAAAACCGACGCAACAGCTGAGAATGTTGAAAAAATTGCTACTGACGCTCGGGCGTTAAGCAGTGTAACTGATGTCGGTATTATTACCCCTGAACAAGCACGCGATTCATTTATTCAACAAAATAAAGATAGTGCCAGTACACTTGATGCTATTAAACTAGCCAATAACCAATTCCCATGGACGCTCAGTATTAAGGTGTTAGAAATAAACGATACCTCCCAATTAGCTAGTTTCGTTGAAGAAAATGCCCTTCTTAAAGAAAATATTAGTAAAGAAAGCCCACCTTCATTTGCTGGTAGTCGACGTGATGCGATTGAAAGCATCGGCCAAGCTGCCAACCTCGCGATTCAAGGTGGTATTATCGTCAGTATCGTCTTTGGTAGTATCGCTATGCTAATTATCTTTAACACCATTCGTATGGCCATCTTCAACCGAAAAGAAGAAATTCAGATGATGAAACTTATTGGTGCCGAAAGTTCATTTATTCGTGGGCCATTCTTAGTCGAAGCGATTGTCTACGGTTTCTTCGGAGCTATTATTGCCAGCGGGCTAGGCTATACCTTATTAATGTTGGTTGCTCCATCGCTTGAAGAGGCAAAAATTCCCGTCGGCTCGACTATCGAAATGCTGACTATCTACGCCGGCTTTATTGTTCTCGCTATGATTATCGTCGGTGCCATTATTGGGGTCACCTCATCTCTGTTAGCGACTCGTCGATACCTAAAGCTCTAATATTGACACAGCATGACGCTTATGCTAAATTAAGTAGTAATGATGAACCTGCGCACCACCACACCAGTTTCAAAATCTCTTGCTCTTAAATGGGGTGTTGCAATCTTAGCCGTAATTATTGTTGCGACCGTCAGCTTTATGTGGGTAAACCGCCCAGTATCTGCTGACCAATACGATGACAAAATTCGTGCCCTACAAGCAGACATGTCACGTTACCAAGCTGAAGCGAGCCGATTAAATGCCGAAGCAACAACGCTCGGTAATGCCTTGGCGCAAATTACTAACGAGAAGAACGCTCTACAGGCCCAAGTTGACTTAAGCCAAAACCAGTACAACCAATTGGTTATTAAAATTGCTGATACTGAAAAGCAAATTGCTGATAACCAAGATGCACTTGGCTCAACACTAGCAAGCTTGTATGTTGATGACGATATTTCACCAATCGAAATGATTGCCAGTAGTAAAGATATTTCTGAATTCTTAAACAAGCAAGAGTACCGTAATTCAATTAAAAAAGAATTAAGTAGCACTATTAACCGCGTTCAAGACCTTAAAACGCAACTAACGACCCAAAAAGCAGAAGTTGAAGCCGTCTTAGCAACCCAAAAGGCCGCCCGCGACACTTTGGTTGCGAAGCAGAACGAACAAGCTAACTTGCTTGCCCAAACTCAAAACAACGAAGCTGCATACCAAGGCCTTATTCAAGCCAGTGCAGCCCAAATTGCCCAAGCTCGGGCTACCCAAGCTGCCTTAAGCTCAAAAAGTATTAGTACTGGTGGCTTCAACCTTATCCAAAGTGGTCTACTTCCTTCATACGTTACCGACAACAATTACGGAATGTGGAACAACTCAAACTGTCCAATGGTGTACACCTACATGTCATCAAAGGGTTCTAACGGAAATGGTGGCGATAACCGCGGCTACGGTTGCCGACAATGTGCCAGCTACGTTGCTTGGAAGATTAACCAAGAAAAAGGCTACTGGCCAAGTTGGGGCAACGCCAGCAACTTCGGTTCAAAGGGAACTTCAACTTCACCAAAGGCCGGAACTGTTGCTGTCCTCTACGATGGTGGCCCTGGGCACGTTGCCTGGGTAGAAACTGACCCTTACATCAGCACGACTGGAAAACTAAAGGGTAAAAGCGTTATCCAAGTAAGCCAATATAACTTCAACTACGGTTCAGGTTATGGAATGTACAGCCTTATGGAATTGTCAGTCGGCTTCTTCGATACTTACCGCCAACTCTAGTAATTATCTTTAAGCAAAACATAACTTTTATAGCGTATCCTTACCTGGGTACGCTATAATTATAGTAAGAAATAAATATCTTTTGAATACGGGGAGTTGCAGGAATGGCCGAACATGTACGAAAAATACGTCGATTAAATGATGAGAAAAAACGCGTTTCAACGCCATTATTAATTTTAGGTTTTGCGGTGGTAGCTGGTATCGGTTACGTGGCCGGTGCCTTCAATAGCCATATTTACGGTGGCTTCAACACACTTATTGGTAACCGCCAACTTGACCTCGCTTCAGTGCAAGCTACTTACCAAACGGTCAAAGAAAACTTCGACGGTGAAATTGATGACGCTAAGCTTGTAGAAGGTGCAAACCGCGGTTTGGTAGAGGCACTGGGTGACCAGTACACGGTGTATATGAACAAAAAAGAATCATCTGATTTCGATAATAGCCTTAGTGGTAACATTGGCGGTGGTATTGGCGTAGAAATCGCTATTCGTGGCAACCTACCAACCGTTGTACGCGTACTTCGTGATAACCCAGCCGAGAAGGTGGGCATGGCAGTAGGGGACGTTGTAACAGCTGTGAACGGCGAATCAGTTGAGAAGCTCACGACAACTGAAATTGTCGCTAAAATTCGCGGAGACGCTGGTACAACTGTAAAGGTGGCTGTCTACCGTGAAGGAGCTACCAAAGACTTTACACTTACTCGCGAAGTCGTTAACAACCCAAGTGTTTATGGCTCGGTTGTAAATGGTGTTGGTATTATGACCATCTCACGTTTCGATGACAAAACGGGCAACTTAGCACGCTCACTCGCAACTGAATTCAAAGCCGCTGGTGTAAAGGGTGTCGTCATTGACCTTCGTGGTAATGGCGGCGGTTACGTGACTGCGGCCCAAGACGTCGGTGGTATTTGGCTCGACAAGCAAGTAGTTGTGACGGAAAAGAAGGGCAGTAAGGTAACTGACGAGCTTAAAACCGGCAGCAACCCAATATTGAACGGTATTCCAACCGTCGTGCTTATTAACTCAAGCAGTGCTAGCGCCAGTGAAATTGTTGCCGGTGCGTTACACGACCACAAAGCGGCTACATTGCTTGGTGAAAAATCATTCGGTAAGGGAAGCGTCCAAAAGCTAGTTGGACTTGGCGAAGGCTCAATGTTGAAGGTAACTGTAGCCCGTTGGTACACCCCAAGTGGCCTTAACATCTCTGAAAAGGGAATTACCCCAGATACAACTGTTGAACGCTCTATCGACGATTTAAGCGCCGGCCGTGACTCACAACTTGATGCAGCCAAGGCACGCTTTTAACCAGAGCATCTTTCAGCCCTAAGGGGTAGCACTGCTTGTGCTTAAGGAAAGAGCGTAGTACAATACAGCGTATATGGATACAAAAAAGAAAATCCTCCTTGTAGAAGATGACGAAGCGCTAGCTGGCGTCTATAAAACACGTTTAGAAATTGAAGGCTTTGAAACCCAATGGGTAGGTAATGGCGAACTCGCATTGACTGCAGCTATGTCTTTCCGGCCTGACCTTATCTTGCTCGATGCAATGATGCCTAAAATTAGCGGTTTTGACGTCCTCGACATTCTGCGCAACACCCCTGAAACCAATAACATTCACGTTATTATGCTTACAGCCCTTAGCCAACCTAAAGACAAAGAGCGCGCCCAATCACTTGGTGTTGACGATTACCTGGTGAAATCACAAGTAGTGATTGGTGACGTTATAGAGCGAGTTCGGTTCCACCTTGGGCTGAGCAACCAAGCACAATAGTTATTATCTAAACAAAAAAACAAAAAAATGACTGAACAATTAGACCCAAACGCTGAACTCGAGAAAAACCCTCTAGAGGGAAGCCCTTATCGTGAAGACGTAGAGTGGCTTACTCAAAATTCTCGACATTTTAACCATGTCCAATTGCGGCACAATATTAACGGCAACTTACTCGAAACCATTGTTCAAGATGCCGAAGCTGGTAAGTTTACTACTAAACAGACAAACCCTAACAGTGGGGCGATTGAAGTTATCACCCTCGGTGTTGATGATATTATTATGGGCCAATTTGAGGTAGCACTCCAGGCACAGGATACGACACCGCAAGACCCTAACAGTTGGACAAAGTATATTCCGCGTGCCAATGGCCTACGTGCAGCTGTGGGTACCCTTATGACTGACAAGAAGCTGGCTGAACCTTTTCGGTTGGCGGTGTATGAACGCCAGGCTGCCATTATTAAACAAAGAGAACTTGGCCATGATGCTATTGAGCAGGTCAGCCCGGAGATTATCAAGCTTCGTGACGATGCCGCTGAAGATTTAGGTGAAGAGGGTGTTGAATCAGCGGGCGTGTCTGTTTCTGGCGTTGCTGAAGAAGCCAATGTCGCCCGACGTATGTTTGGTGAAGTTCCACCTACGGTTGAACGTAAAGAAGCTGACCCATTTGATTATTTACGTGATGTCTTACCACCGACAATTCGACCGACAGTGAAACCGAAAGTGTATCGCTACGATGAAAAGCATACTCCCACTGTTGAAGAGAAACAACAGGCATATTATGACAAATTTGTAACCGAGGAAAATAAACAAGAATCGCTACAGACACTTATTGAAGCGGCTAAAGCTACCCCAGAAATTAGAGAAGTGTTAAATAAAGCTGGTATAGGCACGGCATCAATGGAAGCGGTTGATGCAATTCGTGAAAATGCCGATATTCGGTTTGAAGTAGCTAAAGCCCTTTTGACTAAACTTAATAAACTCGCCGATGACCCACATACTGATATGGGCTGGAGAGTGGTAGATAACAGTCCAAATAATTTGAAGAGCGACCCGATTACGGGCAAGAAATACTTAAGTAGGGAATATGCCGTTGGCATGGCCCTTAAAATGTTAGGCGGAGAATTCTCTGAACAGCATAACGATCATAGTTTCAAGCGTGACCAGACTGGGCGAGTTATCTTAGCGCAGCACATTAACGCCGCGACCCAAGCTATGATGACCTATTAATTGTTTTATGACAAAAAATAACTCCGCTATTACTAGGGGAGTTATTTTTTAAGTGTGGTTAACTACGCTACGGTAGTGACGCTTACTTGAGTTCGAGTAACTGTTTTACCAGTAAATTTACCCTTTTTAACTTTTTGGAAGCTCACAACACCATCAACAGCGGCGTGAATAGTGAAGTTCTTGCTAAG